>Ga0209157_1000008_pt1 | contig 202622 bp, 183 predicted proteins | sample GraSoiAngelo_135_FD_185892 | JGI IMG/M metagenome (GOLD analysis project Ga0209157, IMG submission 185892) | Grasslands soil microbial communities from the Angelo Coastal Reserve, California, USA - 14_0929_05_40cm (SPAdes) (version 2) | ecosystem: Environmental > Terrestrial > Soil >... | reverse complement strand
AACTCTCGGTCGGCGACGTTCGGCCCTTAGCCTCGACCTCCGCTCCATCACCGAGGTTTGATCGAGAGCCGAGCGCCCCTGTGCTGGTGCCCATCCCGGCGTTCGGCTAGACTTCCGCCAGCCATCCTCCACCGAAGGTGCCCATACCGCTGATCGGGCTCGCGGGCGTTCTCGTTCTCAGCTTCCTTGCCACGTCGCTCCTGGGCGAGGCGCAGCAGCCGGGAGGGGGTGGCGCGTCGGCTGGTTGTCGGGCGACGCCCTGTGGAGCGAGTGCGGGTCGTTCGATTGGGTGAGAAAGGGAAGGCATCGCCTTCGTTCTGACGGTTCTTGCCAGTAGCTTCGGATGGAGAGACGCTGAAGGAGCAATGCTGTCCGGACAGCTCGACGCCGACGCCCGCCCCTCGCTCTCCATCAATGGTGTCTTTCGCGTGCTGCTCCACACGACCCGGCGTGACGGAGACGGAGACACGGCTGTGGGGATCTTACGAGAAAGTCACTATGATACGGCGAGCGGGGGTTGAGGAGGGCAAGCGATGATGCGACGCGGAGGAACGGCCTTGCTGCTCATCGCGTTCTCCTTGCTCACCTCGGGTGCAACGGCCCACGCCGAGAGTGCATGGGTGCTCTGGAAGCACTCGTATGAGGTGTGGATAGACACCAATAAGAACAGTCATCGGCGCGACGTCGCCTGGAGGAAAGTCAACGCGGCGACAGCGAAATCGGACTGCGACGACCGCCGGGTGCGCGAGGCACAAGCCGAGTACTACACGCTGACCGGTCAAGGCGTCGGCGCGACGCTGGCGGGCTCCGAAGTGGGTTTTGAGCAGAGCAACACACGGTATAAGCGCGGGTACCGCAACTTCGAATGCTGGCCCGACACCGTGGACCCGCGCGGGCCGAAGGGGAAGTAGATGCCGTGGCGCTGCATGACGATGTGGCTTCCACGGCGGCTCACCTCGAGGAACCCGTGCTCTTGAAGGATGCGACACGCTTCGCGTCCCGACAGTTGCCCCCTGACTGGCCACGTCCAGCTCGGGGCAGAGCGCGGCGTACAGGCCTCGCTCTCGCTCCTTCTCGATGATCGCCGTGTAGACCATCGTGGCCATTTCGACCCTCCCGGCCGCGGCCCACGTAGGTCCGCCGCACGCTATCGATAGTATGCCGGAAGCCGCACATGTCGTTTTGGGAAGATGACTCCGCCCGAGATGAAACGGGGATCGAGGCAAATCGCATCGGGGTCGGCGTCGATTTTCCCGCCCGAGTCACGACGGACGGTACTACCGGGGGCGGTAATACCACCCACTCCTAGATCGACACTTCCGTTGTCGAATGGCCCCTGGAATTGGGCCGACGAGACGAGAAGGAACATCTCTCGCGTTTCCGAACCGATTTGCGCCGATTTTCCCTCCACTTCCACGCCGCCCGAATAGCTTGGTTCCGCCCGCAGCCCGCTGGCAACAATGGACGTATGGAGAAGAATTGTCGCGGGTGTGGCTCCGTTCTCGATCTGACCGACGAGCGAATCCGTCAGGCGGTCGACGAGGTTCTCGAGGAAACGCGTCCTGAGATCAAACCGCTCCCTGGGGTCTGTCCGTTGTGCGGGCGATCGTCGACCGTGCCCGTCTCGCATCGCAAGTCGGTCCAATTCGGCCTGCTGGTGGCCCTATTGGTGCTCGCTTCCTCGCTGGCGATCGCCCACTACCTGCGCCGCGACACGGAGCGCCAGCACGTGGCTCAGCAAGCGCTGCAGCAGGCGCAGTCCAACTCCGACGTCGTGCGCTATGTGGGAACCCCGATCACGGTGCGCGGCGACATCAGCGGGCAGGTCAAAGAGGACGAGACCGGATGGCAGGAGGCGCGGCTGACCGTGCCGATTGTGGGCCCGGCGGCCGAAGGCGTACTGACGGTGATTGGCGGTCGCTCGAAGGGAGAGTGGCGGTTCACCACGTTCGAGGTCTTGGTGCCGCAAGCACGCAAACGCATCGACGTCGTCGCGGGTCGCATGGTGGACTACGATCCCAACGCATACGTTCAGATCCACACTCTTGCCGCGGTCACTCCGGAGTCCACCCGGTCGACGGTACCGCCAGCCCGCTTCAGCGGGAGCTTTCCCTGTGTCGCCGCCGCGCCTGGATCGGCGCCGCGCGTCGGCGAGTGCACACCCGCGATCCCCATCTCGGCGCTGAGAACAGGGAGGCTCGACCGTTTCGAAGTCGATTTGCGGTTCGGCAAGTTCAACCTTCGCGAGACCGATCTGTTGCTGAAAGACGGCGACTTCGACCTTCCGTTCACGCGGTCGTACACCTCGTGGCCTATGTTCGGCTTGTCGGAGTTCAACGCCTTCGGCCGCTTCAGCACGCACGATTTCGACATCGCGCCCGCCGGCGCTCGGAATCCGTACACCGAGCTATTCATCATCCTGCCAGATGCCGATTTCCTGCACTTCCCGCGAATCTCCCGTGGCACCGGTTATGCGGACGCCGTCTATCAGCACAGCGAGACCTCGTCGAGGTTCTACGGAGCGGTGATCGCGTGGAACGGCAACGGGTGGGACACCAAGCTGGCCGACGGCTCGCGTATTCGCTTCCCGGAGTCGTACAGCGCCAAGAACATGGCGCAAGGCGCGCCGACGCAGATCACCGACGCGCACGGTAACACGGCGCAGCTCGTCCGCGATCCGCAGCGCAACCTGCAGGAGATCCGGACTCCACGCGGGCGCTGGATCAAACTGACCCACGACGAGAAGGCCCGCGTGGTGCGCGCGGAGGACGATGAGCGCCGGTGGGTCACCTACGACTACAGCCCTGACGGCCTCCTGGTCGACGTGCGGCACTCCGACGGCCGCGGTCGCCGCTACACGTACGAGGGCAGCTCTCTGACCGAAGTGCGCGACGAGACCGGTCGCGTCCTGCTGCGGAACTGGTACCACGAGTTCAGGATCGCGCGACAGGACTATGCGAACGGCCAGAGCTGCCAATTCAACTACACCCTGGCGACCATCCCGATCTACGCCGTGGACGCCCGTGTCGTGCTGCCGGACGGCGCGACCCGCTCCTTTCACACCGCGGACTGGGTCTCGCAGTACGTCAAGGACATGAAGCCGGGCCGGCAATAGCGGAATAGTAGTCGGAGTCGTTACGGCATCCAGAAGCTCGAGGACTGGCCGCCCGCTCCTAGAAGCGGCGCCGCGCGCCTGATTGAGATAAGCTCCGCGTCATGCGGAGTCCCCTGCGCCCGCTGCCCGGGGCGGTCGAGCGCTGGATCGCCGCGGTGCGCGCGCTGCGCTGGCTCGACGCGCTCGCGGCCTGGATCGTTATCTGGAGTGTGGCGGCGATCGTCTCGCCGCACGCGTCGCGCGGGTCGCTGGCCGTCCTCGCGGCCGTCATCGTCGTGCTCGGGATGCTGGTCCGGCCACTGCGGACGCGCTGGCGGCCGCTGAGCGGCGCCGTCGCGCTCGTGATGAGCGCACGGCTCGGCCCGGGCGATCACGCCTGGTACGTGCGGCCGGGTCACGCCGAGCGCGTTCTCGTGACGGCACGCCACCGGACGCGGGTCGTGATCGTGCGCCTCGGTGACGAGGGCTCCGAGGGGCTCGGCGTGCGCCGCACCCGGGTGCTGCTGGTGCCGGCTGACCCGGCCTGAGGACTACTTCTTGCCGCTCTTCTTCGGCGAGCCTACGCTCGCGCCGCCGTCGGGAGCGCCACTGACCGGGAGGCTGTCGCTGACGCCGTTTCCGCCGAGCCTCACGCTCGTCGGGACGAGGTCGGTCCCACCGTAGACGATGCTCACGGCGTTCGATTACGTTCCCAGGTCGTGCGCCGCGACCGCCTGCAGGGCTGATCGGACGTCGGCGTACAGAACGTCGAGTGCCGCGACCCGCGCCGCGGCGTCGCCCACGTCGCCGAGGCGGCTCAGCCTCTCGAGCTCGGCGCACGCCGCGGAGAGCGCGCGAGCACCGAGCATCGCGCTCGAAGACTTGAGCGTATGAGCGGCTCGCCGCACCTCGGCGGCGTCACCCTTGCCGGCCGCACTGCGCAGCGTCGCCAGAAGCCCCGGGGTCGACTGCAGAAAGGTCGTGACGATCGTCGACACGGCTTCGGCATCGTCGAGCTGTTCTCGAAGCTCGAGAAGAGCACTGCGGTCGAGCGGCTCGGGAGTGGTCGGCGGAGCGGAGGCGACCTCGGCCGCGGCGTGTCGTGCCGCGAGCGGCCGGCACGCGTCGAGAGCCCGCCGGAGCAGCTCGAGATTCACCGGCTTGGCGATGTAGTCGTCCATCCCCGCGGCGATGCAGATCTCGCGGTCGCCCTCCATCGCCTCGGCGGTCATCGCGATGATCCGGGGACGACGCGGCTCCGGCCAGCGACGGCAGATCGCGCGACTCGCCTCGAGGCCGTCCATCTCCGGCATCTGCACGTCCATGAGGACGACGTCGTAGGCGGAACGTTCGAGGCATTCGAGGACCTGGTGCCCGTTGACGGCGACATCGGCCGTGTAGCCGAGACGCTCGAGCATCCGGAGCGCCACCCGACGGTTGACCTCGTTGTCCTCGGCCAGGAGGACCTTCAGCGTCGCGTCGGGCGGCCGCGGCGCGGGGAGCGCACTCGAGGGCGGCCGGGCGTCGCCGCTCGTGCGCCCGAGCCCCATCACATCGAGAACGCTCGCGTAGAGGAGAGACAGCTTCAGGGGCTTGCCGAGTACGGCCGAGAAGGTCGAGGAGCCCGGCTCGGCGGCGAGCGGCCGAGCGACCGAGGACAGGAGGATCAGCGGCAGCGAGGGGTCGCGGGGTATCGCGCGAATCTCGCGCGCCAGCGCGACCCCGTCCATACCCGGCATCTGGTAGTCGAGCAGAGCGAGATCGTACGGATCTCCCTGCCGGATCCACTCCAGGGCCTGCGCCGGCGACTCGGTCTCGCGGCTGAAGATTCCCCACTTTTCCAGCTGGAGCTTGAGCATGCGCCGGTTCGTCGCGTTGTCGTCCACGATCAGAACTCGCTTGCCGGCGAGCTCGGCCGCCGGCGCCGGGGACGGCGACGCCGGCGGCGCGTCGGTAGCCGCGGCGGCGATGGTGAAGTGAAAGGTCGAACCCTTGCCGAGCTCGCTGTCGACCCAGATGCGCCCGCCCATCAGCTCGCTCAAGCGCTTGCAGATGGCCAGACCGAGCCCGGTGCCGCCGTACCGGCGCGTCGTCGAGGCGTCGACCTGACTGAACGATTTGAAGAGACGGTCGAGCCGCTCGGCCGGGATGCCCACGCCCGTGTCGCGGACCGCGAAGTGGAGCTCCCACCGTCCGCCCTCGAGCGGCGACGCGTCCACGGTGACGCCAACCTCCCCGGCGTCGGTGAATTTCACCGCATTGCCAAGAAGGTTCACGAGGATCTGGCGCAGGCGGCCGGCGTCCGTCGAGAGCACGCTGGGGGTCGTCGGCTCGATGAAGCGCGTGAGCTCGACACCCTTTTCCTGCGCCTTCGCGGCGACGAGCTGCAGGGATTCCTCGAGACAGCCGGCGAGCGCGCACGGCTCTTCCTCGAGGTCGAGCTTGCCCGACTCGATCTTGGAGAAGTCCAGGATGTCGTCGATGACAGTCATCAGATGATCGCCGCTCTTCCGAATCGTTTCGGCGAACTCACGCTGACGCGCGTCGAGGTTCGTGTCGATCAGGAGGTTCGACATGCCGATGACCGCGTTCATGGGTGTCCGGATCTCGTGGCTCATGTTCGCCAGGAACTGCGATTTCGCCTCGGTCGCGGCTTCCGCGGCGAGCTTCGCGCGCTCCAGCTCGGCCTCGGCGATCTTGCGTTCGATGAACTGCCCGATCTGGCGGCCGGTGGCGTCGAACATCTCGAGAATGTCGGGCGCGGGCTCGCGGATCTCGGGGCTGAAGAACTCCATCACGCCGATGAGCCCGCTCGAGCCGATGATCGGGAAACCGAACGCGCCGTGCAGCCCGTCCCGCGCCGCGTATGGCGCCCGCGGAAAATTGGTGTCCGTGACGACGTCGGTGATCCACTGGGCACGGCCCTGGCGCCAGATCCGCCCCGGGAGCCCCACGCCGGACGCGAACGTCATCTGTCGGCTCCGCTCGGCCAGCTCCTGGCCGCGCCCCGTCCGGGCCATCCAGACCTCGGCGCAGCGAAGCGCATTGGCCTCGTGATCGAGGCTCCAGTGAAGCGCCAGGCCCCAGTCGAGGTTTTTCCCGATCGCCGCGAGGATCTCGGGCATCGCCTCGGAGAGCGAGCCGGCTTGAGCCAGGACGTAGGTCGTCGCGTACTGGGTCGCCAGCCGTCGCTCACCGGCCGAGCGCGCCCGGTCGGACCGATTCATCGACAGCGCAGTCACCCAGACCAGGCCAGCGAAAAGCAGGATGTTCACGACGACGGCGGTGGCCAGTCGTAGCTCGCTCGACACCAGGTCGCCGCGCTGAGCGAGCTGGAACAGCCAGCCAAGAGCGATGGGCACGGCCACTGCCGCGGGGAGGAGCCGCCGCGCCAGCGCACCGCCCGCCCGCTCGCTCGTGACGAGCCCAATGAGCCCACGGCCGGGCCGCGCGCAGAACACACCGACGCCCAGCGCGAGAAACACGGCGGCGGCCGACGGCGACTTCGGCGAGGCGAGCTCGGAAGGGCCGTACAGGTGCGCGATCAACCAGACGAGGGCGACGGTCGCGGGCCAGAGGGCGATGACCTGGGCCAACCGGAAAGACCAGTGGCTCTCCCGGCTGAGGAGCAGCAACGCCAGGCCGATCAGCAGCACGTCGAGCGCGGTGGCGCGCGGAAGCTGATCGCCGACGAGCGAGACGAGACCTGATAGCGTGACGAGCGCCGCCGCGCCCCGTGCCGCGAGACGGCGCCTGTCGCCGGGTGTGCCGGTCGCCGGCCGCGCGAGGAGCCACAACGCTACGACGGCCAGGGCGGTCATCAGGAGGAGGGGCGCAGTCATGCGCCGCGCTCCGAATCCGCGCCGACGCGCTCGAGCCACGCGCGCACCCGCGCGCGCACGAACGGCACCTTGAACGGCTTCGTCAGATAGTCGGTCGCGCCCGCGGCGAAGCCCTCCTGGGTCTTCGTGGCGCCGGCCTCGGCGGTGAGCAGCACGATCGGCACGTCGCGGAAGTAGGGATCGGCGTCGGCGCGCAGGGCGCGGGTGACCTGGGTGCCGTCGAGCCCGGGCATGAGCCAGTCGAGGAGGATCAGCGACGGACGGACGGCGCGCGCGATGCGCAGCGCGCTCTCGCCGTCGGTGGCCGTGTAGAGCTGAAATGTTTCGGCGCGGAGCGTTGCCTTCAAGAGCTCCACGACGACGGGATCGTCGTCGGCGATCAGCACGACGTGCGCGGGCGCCGACGGCGCCGCGGTCGAGGCGGCGGCCGGCCGTCGGGGCCGCGGCGCGCGAAGCTCCCGACGCGTCGGCTCGAGGCTCATGCCTTCGGCGGCGGCGAAGACGTCGAGCGTGCGGCCGGCCTGGCGGGCCCGCTCGCGACAGATCGCGACCAGTCGGTCGACTGCGTCGTCGTCGCGCAGCGGGTCGTGATGGGTGAGGGCGAGCCGCCGGACGTGCGCAGCGAGCGCGTAGTCCACCGCGGTCTCGGCCGGGCAGTGGCCCCAGTTGACCTTGTCGGGATATTCCGCCGCGGTGTACTGCGCGTCGTGAATCACGAGGTCGGTGCCTTCGAGGAACGCGACGTGGCGCGCGTCCTCGGCGTGCAGGGCGCTCGCGCCCGGCGCGCCCATGCGTCCGGCCTCGGGGCGGTCGCGCATGTGCGGCTCATGGTCGACCGCGTAGACGATCGAGACGCCGTCGGCCTCGAGCCGATAGCCGAGCGTGAGCGCGGGATGATTCAGGTACTGGGCGACGACGCGCACGCCGCCGACCGTCAGCGCGCCCTCGACCAGATCGTGGTAGCGGATCGTCGCCGAGAGCTGCGCGAGCGTGACTGGGAAATACGGATGCTGCATCTGCGCCGAGAGGACGGCCTCGAGGCGCTCACCCACGCCGCCCGGGGCGTAGAGGTCCCACTCGCTGCCCTCGGTGAACACCGGGGCGAAGAACGGAAAGCCCTGGATGTGGTCCCAGTGCGTATGGGTGATCAGGAGGTGGCCGCGCAGGGGGGGCTTGGCTTCGGCCAGCAGCGCTTGACCCAGACGATGGGCGCCGGTGCCGCAGTCCAGGACGATCAAGGTACCGTCGTCCGTCCGGACCTCGACACAGGAGGTGTTGCCGCCGTAGCGCAAGGTCGTCGGCCCCGGGGTCGCCAGCGACCCGCGCGTGCCCCAGAAGCGAATGCGCATCGTCGCCTCCCCGTGCGCTCGCTAGAGATCGCGCGCGGCCGGCAGCCCCGGCAATGACGTCGCGGCCCGAACTCCGCGGACGATCGCGTCGGCGACCGCCTCCGCCGCCGCGAGGCCCAGCCGGGTGATGTCGGCGGGCAGGTCGCCGACGGAGAGCGCGAAGAGCGTGTCGCCGTCGAAGGCGGTGTGAGGCGGCGAGAGCGCGCGCGCGAAGCCGAGCATCGCGAGCGACGCGAGCTTCGCCGCTTCCGGCTTGCTCAGGCGCGCGTTGGTGGCGACGGCGCCGATCGTCGTGTGCTCGGGCGCCGCGAACCGCTCGAGCAGGCGTCCGCCCGCCAGGGCGCTCGCCGAGTCGACGAGCCGGAGGCTGTCGGGCGATTCACGGGCGCCGGCGATCAGCGCGCCCGTATCCGGATCGCGCACGTCGCCGACCGCGTTCACGACGACGACTGCGCCCACCACGAGCTCGCCGAGTCGTCGCGACGCGCTGCCGAGGCCGCCGCGCATCGCGCGCGCGATGCGGTGCACCTTGCCCACGCTCGCGCCGGTTCCCGCCCCCACGTTGCCCTCGACGACCGGACCGGCCGCGGCGCTGGCGGCGGCCTCCATGCCCATCTCGCGAGTCGGCCGCGCGCGCCCGTCGCCGACGTTGAGGTCGAAGATGAACGCGCCCGGGACGTGCGGCACGACGGTCGGGCCGGCCGCGAAGCCGCGGCCGCGCGCCTCGAGCCAGCGCATCACGCCCCAGATCGATTCGCCGCCGAATCGGCTGCCGCCGCCGAGGACGACGCCCTCGACGGTCGGCACGAGGTGGCGGGGATCGAGGTAGTCGAGCCCGACGACGTCGTTCGCCCCGCCGCGCAGCTCGGCGCCGGCGATGGCGGGACGATCGCACAGCACCACGGTGACGCCGGTGAGACCCGTGAGGTCGGTCGCGTGACCGACGCGGACCCCCGGAACGTCGGTGATCAGGGCTTGCGGCTCACGTCGGCCGCCCGGAGCCGTCCGGCGGCGACTTCGCTCGCCAGCTCGAGCGCGCGCTGGGCGAGCGCCCGCACGATGGGATGACGCGCGAACGAGGCCTCGCTCTCGGCGAACACGGCCGCGGCGGCGGCCGCGATCGCGGCGTGCGCGCCGCGGTCGGTCGCGTCGAAGATCCACGCCATCTCGGCGAAGCGGCGGCCCCAGCGGCGGCGCGCCTCGGGTGTGAACTCGCGCTCGATCACGCGCCCGAGGATCGCTTCCTGCCGCTCGGCCTTGATCTGATCGGAGACCACGAGCCGGCTCTCGCGCGCTTCCTGAACGTCGAGGGCGTCGCTCTGCACGCTATCAGGGTCGAGGAACCAGCCGGCGATCTCGGGCAGGCCCAGGAGCTCGACCGAGGAGCGGTCCGCAAGCGACGGATCCGCGGCCGGCAGCGGCGGCGGGCCCGCGGGGGCGACCTCCGCGAAGAAGGGCTGCCAGCGCCCGAAGGCGGCCGGGGGCGCCGTCCCGCGCTCGCGATGAAGCTCGAGCGCCTCGGCCACGAGGCCCAGAGCTCGCGCGGGCTCCGTCTCAACCCACGGGAGCTTCTGCGCCGCGCGCAGCGAGGCCAGCTCCGCCTCGAGCCGGCGCTTGGTGATGTCGCCGCCTGCCACCTCGGTGATGCCGACCACATCGTTGAGGATGAGCGAGCAGAGCGCGCCGCCTCCGTAGGCGCCCTCGAACAGGATCCACGCGGCCCGCGACCCGGTGCCGTCGATGCCCGAGAGCCAGGCGTGCACGGCGTGCGGCGTGCCCCGTCGAACCACGGGAGCCGTCGGCGGCGCCGGTGCCAGTGTGACGCCGCGCTGGGAGAGTCGATAGAGCGCGCGCTTCGCCGCGCGGCGGATCGCGCGGTCGGCGGCGCTGTCGGCGAGCCCGCTCAGCGCCGGGAGCGCCCCGGCCCCGTGCTCGTTGGCGAACCTCCGCAGCGTGTCGTCGAGGACGTCCTCGGACAGGCCTCGGAGCGACGCCGGGTCGAGGCTCGCCGCCGGGTCGCTCATCCGAAGGAGAGCTTGAAGAACGGGTGCGACGGGTGATCGAGGAAGTGGACGCGGCGCGCGTAGTCCAGGGCCCCGGCATAGCCTTCGAACTGGTCGGCGAGACGGCGAAAGAGCGGCGCGGCGGCCGCCGCGCCGGTGCCCGAGGTGGCCCGGCCGTGCTCGGACACGAAGTGGTAGGCTCGCTTGCCCTGGCCGACGTAGTACCCGACCGACGCGGTCCGCTCGACGCGCTCGCGGAAAATGCCGGTCATGAACAGGGTGAAATCGCCGATGTGCTGGGACACGGCGACCTCGTGCTCGGGATGGAAATACGCCCCATCCCAGGCGCTGCCCGCCTCGAGGAGCATGTCGACGACGGTCTCGAGCCGCGGAATCGTCGTGCCGCGCGGGCACAGGTTCTCGGACCGCGCGAAGCGGGTCAGCAGATCGGCGAGATACGGCGAGGCCGGGTCGTTGCCGATGGCCAGGTCGTGGAAGCTCGCCCGAATCGCACGCTCGAAGAAGGCGCGAAGCTCCACACCCGGGATGATAGCAAATTCCGAATTTTGCTAGAATCCGAGCCCGTGGCGGACCGGCCCAACGCAACGATTCCCTGGTTCCTCGTCGCGGCAAGCTTCGTCCTCCTCTTGCTGGTCCTCTACGTGCTCTTCGTGGGCTACCTGCCGTCCAAGCAGCGCGTCGCCGGCCTCGAGGCCGAGCTGAAGAACCTCTACCGGCGGGAGGCGGAGCTGCAGACGAGGATCGCGCAGCAGGACCAGCGGTATGCGCTCCGGGAGCGGCAGATTTCCGCGCTCACCACCGAGCGCGACACGCTGATCCGGCGCCTGGAAGAGCTCGAGAAGCTACTCGCCGCCGCGCGCGGGCAGCGCCACTGAGGGGTTGGGACCCAAGACCAGCTCGTGCCCTACTTTTCGGAAGTCCCGACGTTCGTGCTATGGTGCGGCGCGCGGCAGAATTGCAGTGCGACCCACAGCCAGGAGGGGAACGATGACGGATCGGAACGAGCAGTCCCCGGAGCAGGCCGGCGTCAGCCGGCGTGACACCCTCAAGCTCGCCGCGGCGATCGCGGCGTTCGGAGTCGCCATGGGCGTCCGCCCCGCCGACTCCATTGCCCAGGGCAAGACCGAGGGTAAAACCGAGGGCAAGGCCGAAGGCAAGGCGGACGGCAAGGCTGAGGGCAAGGGCAGCGGAAAGGCCAGCGGAAAGGCCAGCGGCAAGGCCAGCGGCAAAGGCGAGGGTAAGTCGGGCGGCAAGGGCGAAGGCAAGGGCGGCGGTAAGGGTGAAGGCAAGTCGGGCGGTAAGGCCGAAGGCAAGACGGAAGGAAAGCAGTAGGTTGAGCGTTCGTCAGGAGCACGGCCGTTCCATACCGTGACCTCCTGGCAAAGGTCGACTTCAGCCTCGAGCGAGGCAGCCGCTTCTCGTACGTATGCAACGCGTGCAAGCGCTGTTGCTACGGCAAGGCGATCCGCGTGGGGCCCTACGAGGCGTTGCGTCTCGCTCGCAGGCTGGGTCTGACGACCACGGAGTTCTTCGCCCGCCACACCGAGGCGGGCGGCACCGTCCTGCGAACCCGCGAGGATCGGTCGTGCGTGTTCCTCGACGAGCGCGGCTGTAGCGTCCATCCCGATCGGCCGCTCGCGTGCCGCATCTACCCGCTCGCGCGCTGGGTCGATCCCGACGGCAACGAGAGCTTCGGGCACCTGGAGCCGCATCCCCAGACGGCCGGCGTCTACGGCGACCGTGGGACCGTCGCCGACTATCTCGCCGCTCAGGGGCTGGCGCCGTACTTCGCGATGGGCGATCGCTACGGCGCCCTGTACGAGCGCATGGTCGATCTGCTGGAGCGGCTGGCGCCCTCCGAGAACGCGCGGCGCGCCGAGCGCCGGGCCGAGGTGGACGAGATGGATACGGGCGCCGTCGCCACGTCGTTCTTCGACGTCGACGCCACCGTGGCCGACTACTGCCGCGCCCGGAATCTCCCCGTGCCGACGGACGTCGACGCGCTGATCGATCTGCACCTCCGCGCCATCGGCGCGTGGCTGGACGGCATCGCAGCCAGGCTACAGCAAGGACAATAGCTTCTCGTTCGTCTCGCGCAGGCCGACCGAGAAGCGCAGGTGGCCCGGAAAGCCCACGCTCGCGCCGTCACGCACCAGGATCCCCTCTCGCATGAGGCGCGCGCGCAGGTCCGCGGCGTCCGACACCGCGACCAGCAGGAAGTTCGCGCGCGAGGGTGGGAACGCGTAGCCGCGCTTGGTCAGCTCGGCGCTGAGATACGCCCGCTCCTCGAGCACGAGCCGGACTGTCTTGTCCACGTGCGCGTGGTCGTCGAGGGCCGCCAGCGCCGCCACCTGACCGAGCCGGTTCACATTGTACGGGGCCCGAACTCGATTGAAGCGGTCGATCGTCTCGGCGCTCGCCACCGCGTACCCCACGCGGAGCCCGGCAAGCCCGGCGATCTTCGAGAACGTGCGGAGCACGACCAGTCGCGGGTAGCGCTCGAGGAGCCGGATGCCGTCGGCGTGGTCGGGGTCGTCGCAGAAATCGATGTACGCCTGGTCGAGGACCACGAGCGGCGAGTCCGGGCCCAGCGCGTCGAGGAACCCCAGCAGGGCGCGGCGGGGGATGATGGTCGTCGCCGGATTGTGCGGCGAGCAGAGCATCACCGCCTTCGTCCGGTCGGTCACCCGGCGCAGGACGTCGTCCAAGTCCGTGTCATATTCGGCCAGGGGGCTCGGTACCATCCGGGCGCCGGCGAGCCGCGCCGAGATCTCGTACGGCTCGAAGGAGGGCACCGGCACGATGACCTCGTCGCCCGGCTCGAACGCCGCCGTCGCGATGAGGGCGATCAGCTCGTCGGCGCCGTTGCCGACGACGATCTGGCTCGGGGCGACCCCGAGGCTTCGTCCGAGCGCCTCGCGCAGCGCGGTCGAGCCGCCGTCGGGGTAGAGGTGGATCCTGGCGGCCTCCCGCTTGACGGCCGCGACGGCAAGCGGGGAAGGACCCAACGGATTCTCGTTGGCCGAGAGGCGGACGAGCTCAGACCGTCCGAGCTCTCGGGCGAGCGCCTCGAGGGACAGGCCGGCGTCGTACGGGATCAGGCCGTCGAGGACCGGGCGCCAGAGTCGTCTCACTCGCTCATTCTAGTAAGTCTGCGCCGCATTTGACAGTCTTCCCGCCGCGTTGCTACGCTCTTCTGTCATGTCCGTCGAGCTGTTTCGCCGGGCCCGGCGTGCCGAAGCAAGGGCCGAGCGCGCCGAAGACCGGCGTCGCCTTCGGCTCGAATTCCTGCGTCAGGAGCTTGCTCAGGGCTTCGACTCCCTGAAGGTGAGGCACGCCGAGGGCGCGTCCGGGCAGGAATCGGTCCGCACGCACGCCCGCCTGATGGACGAGGTCATCTTCTCGCTGACCCGGCTCATCGCCGCCGACGCGCAACGCGCGCGACTCGAGCCGACCCCGCTCGTCGTCGCGGCGCTCGGCGGCTACGGCCGGGGCGAGCTCCACCCGCTGTCGGACATCGATCTGATGGTGGTGTACGACGGCGAGCTGTCCGCGTACGTGCAGCGGATGATGCAAGAGCTTCTCTACTCGCTGTGGGACCTCGGGCTGCAGGTCGGCCACAGCCTGCGCTCGCTCGACGACTGCGTGGCGATGGCGCGGACCGATTTCCCGAGCCGCACCTCGATGCAGGAGGCGCGGTTCCTGGCCGGCGACCGGCGGCTCTTCGGACGGTTTGGCCGTGTGCTGCGCGAGAACGTCTACCGGCGCGACTTCGCGCAGTTCCTCGAGACGACGCTCACCGAGCGCGACCAGCGCTACCGTCGCTACGGCGCCTCGCCGTACATCGGCGAGCCGAACGTGAAGGAGTCGGCGGGTGGGCTGCGCGACGTCCACACGGCGATGTGGCTGGGCGCGGCCAAGTTCGGCGCGCGCACCTTGCGCGAGCTCAGCGACAAGGGGCTCATCACGCCGCGCGAGCAGGCGTCCACCGACGCGGCGCTGACCTTCCTCTGGCGCGTCCGCAACGAGCTGCACTTCTTTTCGGGACACAAGAACGACGTGCTCTCGCGCGACGTCCAGCCACGCATCGCGAAGAACCTCGGGTACGAGAACGACGAGACCTCGCTCGGCGTCGAGCGCTTCATGCGCGACTACTACCTGCACGCGCGGGCGATCCATCGCGTCTCGCGCCGGCTGATCGCGCGCTGCCAGGAGACCTTGTCCCGCCGCGGCACGGCCGGGCGTCGCCAGCGGCAGCTGGCGCTGGCCGACGGGCTCGTGTTCTTCGACGGCCAGCTCCATCTGGCCGATCGCGATGCCGGGCCGCTGCGGGCCGAGCCGACGCGCCTCATGAAGGTCTTCTGGCACCTGCACCGCCTCGGCTGCGAGCTGTCGCTCGACCTCGAGCGCGCGGTCGAGGACTCGCTGTACCTCGCCGACGGCTCGTTTCAGCGCTCGGCGGCCGTGCGCGATCTCTTCCTCGACATCTGCCGGACTTGGGGCCGCGTCGCGCAGACGTTCAGGGAGATGCACGAGATCGGGCTCCTCGGACGGTTCCTGCCGGAGTTCGGCGCGCTGACGTGCCTGGTGCAGTACGACGTTTACCACAAGTTCTCGGTCGATCAGCACTCGCTCCTGGCCGTCGAGCACCTCGAGGCGCTGGCGCCCGGCCAGTCCGCGGAGTCCGAGGGCGCCGCGCAGGTCCTGAGCGAGGTGGAGAAGCCCGAGCTCCTCATGCTCGGCATGCTGCTGCACGACGTCGGCAAGGCCCGGGGGCACGGGCACGTCGCCAAGGGCATTCCGCTGATCCGGGAGCTGGTCGCGCGCATCGAGCTCGCGCCCGACGACGGCGCGCTGGTCGAGTTCCTGGTGGCGCACCACCTGACGATGTCGCACATCGCCCAGCGGCGCGACATCGACGACCCCAAGACCATCGCGGATTTCGCCGCGACCGTCGGCGATCCGCAGCGCCTCAAGATGCTCTACCTGCTCACGTGGGCCGACATGCGCGCGGTGGGTCCCGGCGTGCTCACGCCCTGGCAGGCGACGATCCTGCACGAGCTGTTCCGGCGGAGCCTCGCCCGGCTCACCGGCGGCCGCAGCGAGCGCCCGAGCCGCACCCAGCTCGCCGAGCGGCTGCGGCTGGCCGTCGGCGAAGAGGTCTCGCCGCAGGCGGTCAAGGCGCACCTCGCGATGATGTCCGAGCGCTACCTCGCGACGACCGGCGTGCAGCGGATGGCCGAGCATCTGGGCATGCTCCAGCAGCTCACCACCACCTCGGTCGTCACGGAGCTGTTCCACCATCGCGACCTCGGGTCGTCCGATCTGGTCGTCGTCACCCGGGACCTCCCGGGGCTGTTCTCGCTCATCGCGGGCACGCTCGCCTCGCAGGGCGTGAACATCATCTCCGCCCAGATCCACACGCGCGGTGACGGGATCGCCATCGACACCTTCCAGGTGAACGACCCGGGCGGCGACGCCGTGACGTCGCCGGCCTTCTGGGGCCGGACCCTCGACGCTTTGCGGCTGGTGCTGACGGGCGACGCGCAGGTCGCGACCTTGCTCGAAAGGCGGCGGGCCGCCGGGCGGGCCGCGGCCGGCGCCGAGGGCGCGGTGAAGATCACCCTCGACAACCACCTCTCCGACGACTACACCGTGCTCGAGGTGAAGTGCCCCGACCGCCTGGGCCTGCTCTACCTGGTCACGAAGACGCTCGCGGGACTCGGCCTGGACATCGCGAGCGCGCGGATCGCGACCGAGATCGACCAGGCGGTCGACACGTTCTACGTGCACGACGGCCAGGGCCGGAAGATCGAGGACCACGACGCGCTCGGGCGGGTGCGCGAGGCGCTCGAGCAGGCGCTGGTCCAGCCGATTTGACGATGCTCGGCCGCTACCGTGAGCCCGTCCGCAGCTGGATCGATCCGATCGGGCTCGCGCTCTATCGGCACCTCCACCTGCGGCCGAACCATCTCACGCTGATCGGGCTCGGCGTGAGCCTGCTGGCGGCGACCGCGTTCATCGGCGCGCGGATCCGCACCGGCGGCGCCCTGCTCATCCTGGCCGGGCTCTGCGACTTCTTCGACGGCTCGCTGGCGCGCGCCTCGGGCCAGGTGTCGACCTTCGGCGCCTTCCTCGACTCGGTGATCGATCGCTACTCCGATCTGGTGGTGCTGCTCGCCATCGTCGTGCTCTACGCGCACATGTCCCAGATGCGCGGCGCGATCGTCGCGATGGCCGGCCTGATCGGCTCGATGATGGTGAGCTACACGAAAGCGCGCGCCGAGTCGATCGGCGTGCGCTGCACCGTGGGGATGATGGAGCGTCCGGAGCGCATGATCTGTCTGATCGCCGGCGCGCTCCTCGACTTGCTCGAGCCGGCGCTCTGGCTGCTCGCCGTGCTCGCGAATCTCACGGCGGTCCAGCGCATCGCCTTCACCTGGCGCGCGACGCGCGACGCCGCGCTCTTGCGGATGCTGCTCGTCGGCGCCGTGCTGCTGGCGCCGGTCGCCGTGGTGGCCGAGTCCGAGGCGCCCGGCATCGAGTCGCAGCCCGAGCGCCGGTGGGCGGCCGCCCTCGAGGCTTACCAGCTCGGTGACGTCGAGCCGCTGATCCGCGAGTTCAACACCGACGAGGCCCGAGAAAGCGTGATCGGCGACCACGTGCGCTACCTCCTGGCCGAGGCGCTCTCGCGGGGCGACGACCTGGCCGCCGCGCGCGCGGCGGCGCTGAGCGTCGTCGACCGCTATCCGAAGAGCCGCCTGGCGCCGCGCGCGCTCCTGCTCGCCGCGACGCTCGACCTGCGCGCCGATCAGGACGCTTCGGCGCAGACCGTGCTGGTCCGCCTGATCAACGCGTATCCCGACTCGCCCGAGCTGCCCGGCGCCCTCTATCTCCTGGCGATGACCGCCGAGGCGCTCGGCCAGCCCGACGCGGCGGCGCTGACCTACCGGGACGTGCGGCTGCTCACGCCCGCGAGCGGCTACGCCGAGGGCGCGAGCGACCGGATCGTGGCGCTCCAGGCCGCCGGCGTCCGCCTGCCCCCGCTGACGCCGACGCAGCGCATCGAGCGGGCCGAGCGGCTGCTCCGCAGCAACGTGCCGGACGTCGCGATGAGCGAGGCGCAAGGCATCGCCGCCGAGGTCAAGGAGAGCGCCGTCGTGACGCGGGCGCTCCGTGTCGTCGCCGATAGCGCGCGCAACCTCCGGCAGTACGACGTGGCGGCCCGCACCCTGGGGCTCGTGGCCGATCGCTCGTCCGCCGAGCGTCGAGCGGCGCTCAAGCTCGAGCAGGCCCGACTGTACGTGCGCGCCAAGGACCCGGCCCGGGCCCTCGCGGGTCTTGACGCGGTGGTTGCGGCGGGCTCAGAGGCTGAAAAGGCCGAGGCGCTGTATCTCAAAGGTCTGGTCCTGGAGGACCAGGCGCGTGAAGCAAGGCAGGCCAAGGCGATGGCCGAAGCTCGTGCGCGCGAAGCGGAGGCGACCGCGGCCTATCGCCTGGTCGCGACGGACCACCAGGCACGTGAGGCCGCCGCCGCGTCGCTCTGGCGACTGGGCTGGATCGCCTACGGCAAGCCGGACATGCAGGGTGCCCAGCGGAGCTGGACACGTCTGGCCGAGCTCGGGACCTCCGGCGCCTACCGGCTGCCGGCGCTCTACTGGGCCGCTCGCGCGCGCGAGCAGGCGGGGGCCGCGGGCGCGGCGGACCTGTACGGCCAGATCCTGGCCGAGGCGCCTCGGAGCTACTACGGAATGCTCGCCGGCGGCCGGCTCGGGCGCGGTCAGGCCGCCGTGTCGGCGCCGATCGCGCTGCCGCCCGAGCCCCGCGCGGCCCTCACCGATCATTCGGGGCTCGCGCGGGTGGTGCTGCTGCGGCAGATCAACCTCGTCGAGGAGGCCGCCGCGGAGCTGGAGGGCGCCGTCCAGAACGCGGCGAGCGACCCGGTGCGCCTCTACGGAATGGCGGGCGTGTACGTCGAGGCGGAGCGCTATCACATGGCGCTGCGCATCATGCGACGGCACTTCCAGACCTTGGCGGCGACCGGCGACCCGACTTTGCCGCGCGCGTTCTGGGAGATGTTCTATCCGTACGCCTGGCGCGACGAGATGCGCGACGCCGCCCAGCGCCGCGGGATCGATCCGTATCTGGTCGCCGCGGTCGTGCGCGAGGAGTCGAGCTACTATCCGCGCGCGATGTCACCGGCGGGCGCGCGCGGGCTGATGCAGCTCATGCCGGCGACCGCCCGGCTCATGGCGCCGCCCGGCGACCTCGACGATCCCGGCTTCAACATCGAGCTCGGGACCCGCTTTCTCGCCGGCCTGATGCGCGAGTTCAATGATCCGCGGCTGGCGCTGGCCGCGTACAACGCCGGGCCCAAGAACGTGCGCCAATGGATGAGCACGCGGCGCACCGACGATATCGAGGCGTTCGTCGAGCAGATTCCCTTCGACGAGACGCGTCTCTACGTCAAGCGGGTCGTCCTCGCCTGGGACGAGTACCGCCGGATCTACGGGAGTCCGTGAGCCGCGATCCGATTCGCGCGATCCGTACGCCGTGAACGTCGAGCTGCCCTACGGCGAGACGACCCTGACCGGGACGCTCCCCGCGCGGACGCGCGTCTTGTCCAACACCGAAGCGATCACCCCGGGGCCGCTCGACGATCTGCCCGCGGCGGTCGGGCAGGCGCTCGCGCAGCCGCTGGGCCTTCCGCGCCTGGGCGCGATGGTGAAGCCGGGCGCACGCGTGACGATCGCGTTCGACGACGCGACGGTGCCGTCCTACGGCCCGATCCGCTCGATCGCGATCGAGGCGGTGCTGGCCGAGCTGGCGGCGGCGGGCGTCGCGCGGCGGCAGGTCTCGCTGGTCTGCGCCAACGCGCTCCATCGAAAGCTCCGCCCGGCCGAGCTCTCGCGGATCATCGGCGCCACGCTGGTCGCCGAGTTCGGTGAGCGCCTCTCCTGCCACGACGCCGAGGATCCGGCCGGCCTGGTCGATCTCGGTCGAACACCCGAGCACGGCTATCCGGTCGTCGTGAACCGTCTCGTCGCCGAGTCCGATCTGGTCGTCTACGTCAACGCCGGGCACATGCGCGGCTTCAACGGCGGCTGGAAGTCCGTGTGCGTCGGGCTCTCGACCTACGACTCGATCCGGGTGACCCACACCCCCGACGGCATGTCGATGTCGGTCCACGGCAACCGCATGCACGCGGTGCTCGACGAGATGGGGCGGCACCTGGAAGGCCGCCTGGGACGGCGCGTCTTCAAGATCGACACGCTGGGTACCGACCCCTTTACGGTCGCCAAGGTCGTCGCCGGCGCGGTCGCCGACGCGCGGGGGGCGATCGTGACCGCGATGGCGGCAATGTTTCCGCCCCGGCGCGACCAGGCGCGCGAGCGCTTCGACGTCGTCGTCTACGGCGTGCCGGACTCGAGCCCGTACGCGGTCTTCTCCCACGTGAATCCGATCCTCACCTTGATCTCGTCGGGCCTGGGCTACCTCGGCGGGCTCGTCGAGGCGATCGGCAAGCCCGGCTGCACCGTGATCATGGCGACGCCGGTGCCCGCGCGCTGGGATCGGGTGGCGCACCCGTCGTACCCGGAGGTGTGGGAGCGCGTGCTCGGGGCGACGCGAGATCCGCACGAGATCATGCGGCGCTTCGCCGACGACTACGCGCGCCGGCCGGACTACGTGGAGGCCTACCGCTCCCGGTTCGGCTTCCATCCCGTGCACGCGATCTTCGCGGTCTATCCCCTCAAGCGTCTGGGTCACGTCGGCCGCGTGATCGTCGCCGCGCCGCGCGACCCGGCGGTGCCGCGCCACCTGGGCTTCGAGGTCGCCGGCAGCGTCGAGGAGGCGGTGGCGCTGGCCGAGAAGGCTCACGGCTCCGCCGCCCCGATCGCGTATGTCGGGCAGCCGCCGGCGGCGCGACCGGACTGAGCGCGGCCCATGAGCACGACCGGGCCGAAGCGGCTCGCGCTGTCGGTGCCGCTCGACGGCTTCGCGCTGGGCGAGCACGCGGAGATCGCGCGCGAGGCCGAGCGAATGGGCTACGTCGACGCGTGGTCGCTCGAGGCCGACGGCGTCGATTGCTTCGCGCCACTCGCGGTCGTCGGCGCGGCGACGTCGATGCGGCTCGGGACGGCGATCGCCAACGTGTTCACGCGGGGCCCGGCGACCCTGGCGATGTGCGCGGCGGGCATCGCCGAGGTGGCGCCGGGGCGCTTCTGCCTCGGCATCGGCTCGGGCTCGCAGCCGATCGTCGAGTCGTGGAACGGCGGGGTGTTCAGCCGGCCGGCCACCCGGGTACGCGAGACGGCGCAGTTCCTGCGCCGGGCGCTCGCCGGCGAGCGCGTCGTCTTCCGCGGCGAGACCTTCTCCGTGGACGGCTTCCGGCTGAGCCGACCGCCCGCGCACCCGATTCCGATCTACGTCGCGGCGCTACGGCCCGGGATGCTTCGCGTCGCCGGCGAGGTGGGGGATGGCGTGATCGTCAACTGGCTCTCGGCGGACGACGTGCCGAAGTCGGTCGCCGTGTGTCGCGAGGCCGCCCGCCTGATCGGGCGCGATCCGGCCGCGCTCGAGATCACCGCGCGTCTCCTGATCAACGTCGATCCGCCGAGCCCGGAGTCGGAGCTGGCGGTGCGCCGGTACGTCACCGCGTACCTGAACGTCCCGGTCTATCGGGCGTTCCAGGAGTGGCTAGGGCGCGGCGAGGCGCTCGGACCGATGTGGAGCGCCTGGCAGCGCGGCGATCGGCGGGCCGCCGTCGCGGCGGTGCCCGAGCGGGTGATGAACGATCTGATCATCCGGGGCTCGCTGGAAGCCATCCGCACCCACGTCCAGCGCTACCTGGACGCCGGCGTGGACACCGTGTTCCTCGCCCTGTCGACGCTCGAGCAAGATCCGGCGCGGCGCCGCGCGATCCAGCTCGACGCGCTTCGCGCGCTCGCGCCCGCTACGCGGCCGGCTCCGAGCCGACCACGCTGACGAACGACACGCACTCGCCCGGGGCGCCGCCCAGGTTGTGGGTGAGCGCGAGCTTGCGGCCGCGCGCGACCGACGCGATCTGCCGCTTGCCGGCCTCGCCGCGCAGCTGCAGCCACGCCTCGAAGAGCATGCGCAGGCCCGAGGCGCCGATCGGATGGCCGAAGGACTTCAGGCCGCCGTCCGGGTTCACGGCGAGCTCGCCGTCGAGATCGAACGTGCCCGCGAGCACTTCCTTCCACGCCGTGCCGCGCGAGGCGAACGCCAGGTCCTCCATCAGCACGAGCTCGGTCGGCGTGAAGCAGTCGTGGACCTCGGCCATTGCCAGCTCCTGCCGCGGGTCCTTGATCCCGGCCTGGGCGTAGGCGTCCACGGCGGAGGCCACGACCTCCGGGAACGTCGTGTAGTCGTAGTCGGGGTCCATCGGGCCGGCGGCCGGACCGGCGACGAACGAGAGCGCCTTCACGTAGAGCGGCTTATCGGTGTAGCGGTGCGCGTCCTCGGCCCGGACGATGATCGCGGCGGCGGAGCCGTCGCTGACCCCCGAGCAGTCGAAGATGCCCAGGGGCCCGGCGACCAGCGGCGAGCAGGCGATCGTCTCCTTCGGGACTTCCTTGCGGAACTGCGCGCGCGGGTTCAGCGCGCCGTTCTTGTGGTTCTTCCAGGCGATCCGCGTCATCACGTCCTTCAGCGTCGAATCCTCGACGCCGTACTTCTTGCCGTAGGCAGGCGCCAGCAGGCTGAAGGTGGCCGGCGCGGTGAGCCCGGCCCGGGTGCCGTCGCCGGGCACCGGCTGGCCCGGAAGGCCCGAGATGCCCGAGTCCTTCAGCTTCTCGACGCCGACCGCCATCGCGATGTCGTAGGCGCCCGACGCGACCGCGTAGCACGCGTTGCGGAAGGCCTCGGAGCCGGTGGCGCAGTAGTTCTCGAGCCGGCTCACCGGCTTGTAGTCGATCTTGAGCGGGCGGGAGAGGGTGAGGCCGGACTGGCCCGAATAGAGCGTGCCGAGCCAGAAGGCGTCGACGTCCGCGAGGGCGATCCCCGCCGACGCGAGCGTGTCCTTCGTGGAATCGACCAGGAGATCGTTGACGCCCTTGTCCCAATGCTCGCCGAACGGCGTGCACCCCATGCCGACGATCGCCACCCGGTCGCGGATCCCGTTGCTCGCCATCGCGTGCCCTCCTCCGATCGCCCGATCAAAGCCGGGCGGAAGCCAATTCTATCAGGGAGCCTGCGAGCGCGCAGGTATGCTTTGGCCATGGCCGTGAGCGAGTGGAGCCGGGCGATCGCGGTCGCGGCCTTCGTCGCCTCCTACGTCGGGCTGGCTCTTGGACGGGTACCCGGCTTCCGGATCGATCGCACCGGCGTCGAGTACAGCAGGGTGGGTGTTCCGGTGACCGTGGTGACGTTGCTGCTCGGCTGGCTGCTGCTCGCGTGGCTCTGAGCTCGGGCCTGCGACCCTCTCAACGCCCGCGGAGCGGCCGGGCCTTCCAGAAGTAGTTGTGCACGCCGCCGGCGGTGAAGAGCCGGCGGAACGTCATCTCCACGCGGTCGCCGATCTTGACGGCGCCCGGGTCGACATCGGTCAGCTCGCACTGGAACCGACCGCCGCCCTCGAAGTCGATGACCGCGGCGACGACGGGCGGCGAGAGCGAGTACGCGAGCCGGTCCACCGTGAAGGTCGCGATCGTCGCGGGAATGTCGGCGAGCCGCTCGGGGGCCATCCGATCGACGGCGTGGCACTTCACGCACACCCGCTGCGGCGGAACGTGTCGGGCGCCGCACGCCTGGCAGCGGCTACCGGTGAAGGCGAACTTCCACGCCTCGGCGCGGAACGAGGGCGGCGCTGCCGGACGCTCGGGATCGGGCCGGCGCGGCGGCTCTCGCGGCAGGAAGCCGCGCCAGGTCAGGAACGTCGCGTAGCTGACCCGGCCGCCCGAGGCGAGCTGCGCGGCCACCGGCGTCGCCGTCGTCCGGGCCGCGACGGCCGCCGTCGCGCGCCAGATCGTGACGTCGCAGCCGTCGGCCAGCGAGACCACCGCGATGAGCTCGTCGGCCTTCGCGCGGTCGAGCGCGTCAGCCAGCATGAGCCCCGCGTGCGCCGTTCCGGTGTTGCCGATGCTCGCGGCCAGGTCGTCGGCGATGGTCTCCTTGGCGGCGCCCACCGCGGAGGCAACGCGGCGGCTGGCGCGGCTGTGGGGGCCCGTGACGATCCAGCTCTTGACGGCCGCCGCGCTCACTCCGGCCTGCTTGAGCGCGTCGCTCACCGCGGCGTTGCCGAGCGGTACGTACGCGTGCTCGCCGAAGCGCTCCTCCCACTGCCGGGAAACCGCGTCGCCGGGCAGTCGCCAGCGCTCGAGGAACTCGGCCGTGGCCGACGCCCGCGCCACCGGCTCGGCGAGCACCGACCGATCGCGCGAGTCGGCCAGCAGAAACGCGGCCGCGCCGTCGCCGCCTTCGCGCTCGTCGCCGCCCCCGGGCCAGCCCGTGCGGATGTCCGCGAGCGCGGCGAGCGTCGGCCTCGACGCGTCGATCGCCGCCGACAAGGCGCCGGCGCCCGATCGCACCGAGCCCAGCATGTCGAAGGCGGCGGCCCGCGCGTCGAGCGCCAGCGCCGCGTGGATGGCGCTCGCGTTGGTCTTGTCCAGGTACGCCGGGGCGGCCGTGGCGAAGTATAGGGCGCTGGGCGCCACGGCGGGCGCGGATCGCAGCGCCGCGCGGGCCGCCTCGACCGCCATCGACGTAGTGTCCTCGTCGTAGGAGGCGACCGAGCGCGTGCCGGTGCCGGCGGACGCGCCCAGCAACTCGCCGATCGCCTTGCGATCGAGGCGGAAGTAGGGCAGGTAGGCGCCGTACGCGACGATCCCGTTCACAGGTGCACGATTCTACCCGAGATCAGCGCGGTCGGCCGACCTCGCGCCGAAGGCGATCGGCGCGTGCGCTCGGACGCTATCGTCGCGCGGCGGCCTTGCGGACGGCGACCACGGGCATCGCCTTGAGCGGCTCGAGCGCGGCCAGGCGGTCCTCGAGATCGGGCTCGCGCGCGAGGATGCGCTGCTCGATGAACGGAGAGGCGGGTGGATTCGCGGCCGCGGCCGCGCGCAGCGCCACGGCGAGCGCCTGGCGGGGGGCCGCGTGACCCATGTCTCGCAGGATCTCGATCGTCCGCTGATCGGCGGCGAGCTCCTGCTCGCGCGAGTAGGCCCGGATGACGAGCGGGTTCACGACGAAATCCGCCAGGCCGCCGCCCGGCACGAAGAGGCCCAGCATGGCGAACGCCGCAGTGATCGCCAGCGACAACGTACGCCGCTGGCCGGTGTGTCCGAGGACCTCGTGCGCCACCTTCTGGGCGACCAGCGCGTCGACGTGGTGCTGGGGCAGCCGCGCGAGGCCGTCGGAGAAATAGAACGTCGCGTCGTCGGCGGCGAACGAGGTGACCCTCCCCGTCTCGATCATCGCGAACGAGTAGCGGTCCGGATCGTCGCCCACGGCTTGCGCGGCGCGGCAGAGGGTGCGGGAGATCTTGACGGCGCCTGGATCGCGCGGCGACGGATAGTAGGCCAGGTCGGGATGCGAGGGCGGGATCAGCGCGCACCCGGTCGCGAGCGAGAGCAGCACCACCAGAGCGAGCGAGCGAAGCATGGCCGGTCCATCCTAGAGAGGCGCCGGCGAGAATCTGGCGGAAATAACGTCGCGGCGGGCACGGCGTCTACACCTTGGGGCGCGCCCCGCGCGCGACCACTAACGCAGGGCGCGCCCCGTTATCGATGATCCGCGCACCGTCACGGGCGCCGCGGCGCTGTAATACGGCCGGTCCCTGTCTGAGAGTCCTGCCCATTCCGGTTCCGGCCGTCCCGGGCGATTCCCGGTCGCCAGATGAGACGAGGGCGGACCGCCTGTTATTTCGCCGGCCGGAGCAAGGGACGCAGATAAGGCCAGAGGTGGTCGGCGATCGCCTGCTGGCCGGCGACGGTCGGATGGATCCCGTCGGCCTGGTTGAGACGGGGGTCGCCGGCGACGCCGTCCAGGAGAAACGGCATCAGCGCGACCTTGGCCCGCCGCGCGACGGCCGGAAAGATCGCCTCGAACTCTTTCGTGTATTCGCCGCCATAGTTCGGCGGCAGACGCATCCCGGCTAGTAGCACGCGCACGCCGGCGGTCCGCAGGCGCGCGACGATCTCCTCGAGGTTGGCGCGCGTCGCCTGCGGGCTCTGCCCGCGCAGGCCGTCGTTGGCGCCGAGCGCGACGATGACGACCTCTGGCTTCGCGCGCAGCACCCAGTCGACCCGCCGGAGTCCGCCGGCCGTGGTATCGCCGCTCACACCCGCGTTGACGACGCGGTAGGCGTAGCCCTCGGTCCTCAAGCGCGCCTCGAGCCGCGCCGGGAACGCCTCGTCGGCGGCGACGCCGAACCCGGCGGTGAGACTGTCGCCGAGCGCGACCACGACGGCTGCGCCGCGCGCCTCATCGGGCGTGACGCTCAACAGGGTGAGGCACGACACGATGACGAGCGCGCCGGCGCGAAGGGGCCTCACGGGGCCAGTGTAGTATGAGGTTCGGGGATGATCAGGATTCGCGACGTCGTCATGCGCCTGCCGAGCGGCGGACGGCCGCTCACGATTCTCGACCGAGTCACGCTCGATGTCGCCGCGGGCGAGGTCTGCGCGATCACCGGCCCTTCCGGCAGCGGAAAGTCCACCTTGCTCGGGCTCATCGCCGGCCTCGATCGGCCCAGCGCGGGCTCGATCACCGTCGCCGGCCTCGAGATCACCGGCCTCGACGAGGACGCGCTCGCGCGGTTCCGCCGCGACACGCTCGGATACGTCTTTCAGTCCTACCATCTGATCCCGACCCTGACGGCCGCGGAGAACGTCGCGGTCCCGCTCGAGATCGTGGGCGCGACCGACGCGCTCGCCCGCGCGCGCGCCCTGCTCGGCGACGTCGGGCTCGGCGAACGCGCGCACCACTATCCGGTGCAGCTCTCGGGCGGCGAGCAGCAGCGCGTGGCGCTCGCCCGCGCGGTGGCTCTCGATCCCGGACTGCTCCTGGCCGACGAGCCGACCGGTAACCTCGATTCCGCCACCGGCGTCCAGATCATCGAGCTCCTGCTGGCGCTGAACCGGCGGCGCGGATCGACCCTGGTGCTGGTGACCCACGACGAGGCGCTCGCCGGCCGGGCCGATCGCGTCGTGCGGCTGCACGACGGCCGGATCCTGAACGGAGCCTCATGAGCCTCGCGTTCGCCCTGCGCATGGCGTGGCGCGAGACCCACGGCGCCGCGCGGCATTTCGCCGTCCTGTTCGGCTGCGTCGCGCTCGGCGTCGCCGCGCTGGTCTCGGTCGGCACGTTCGCCGCGAACCTCGATCGCACCCTGACCCGCGAGGCCCGCGCGCTCACGGGCGGCGACCTCGAGCTCCGCGCGCCCCAGCCGCTCGATCCCGCCCCGCGCGCCGCCGTCGACGAGCTGGTGCGCGCGGGCGCCGTCACCACGACGGTCCGCGAGCTGGTGGCCATGGCGCGCGTCCCCGCGCGCGGCGCGACCCTCCTGGTGGAGCTGAAGGCGGTCGAGCGCGCGTATCCGCTGTATGGCCGGGTCGAGACCGAGCCGCCCACGCCGCTCGACGGACTGCTCGCGGATCGCGGCGACGCCGGCGGCGCGGTGGTCGAGGCGGCGCTCCTTCAGCGGTTGGGGATCGCCGTCGGCGATCCGCTGGTGATCGGCTCCGCGCGCTTCACCGTCACCGGCGTGCTCGCGCGCGAGCCGGATCGCCCGGTCGGTCTGGTGACCCTCGGACCGCGCGTGATCATCGCCGCCGACGCGCTGGCGCGCACGGAGCTCCTGCAGATCAGCAGCCGCGTTCGCTATCGGACGCTCGTGCGCCTCCCAAGCGGCTTGTCGGCGCGCGCCGCCGCCGACGCTCTGGCCCGGGCGATCGGCGATCCGTCGGTTCGGATCGCGGCGTTCGACGAGTCGCAGCCCGGTCTTCGCCGGTTCTTCTCGCAGCTCGCCACGTATCTGGGCCTCGTCGGGCTCGCGAGCCTGCTGGTCGGCGGCGTCGGCATCGCCTCGACCGTGACGACGTTTCTCCGCCGCCAGCTGGCAACGATCGCGATCCTCAAGTATCTGGGCGCCGGCTCGCGCGTGCTCCTCGCGACGTACCTGATCCAGACGCTCGCGCTGGCGCTCCTCGGGAGCCTCGTCGGCGCCGCCCTCGGCGTGGCGGCGCAGCCGCTGCTCGTCAGGGCGCTCGCCCCCTTCGCGCCGTTCGTGCTCGAGGTCCGATTGGACCCGGGCACCCTGGGGCGCGGGATCGCGCTCGGCCTGCTCGCCGCCCTGCTCTGCGCGCTCTGGCCGCTGCTCTCCGTCCGGGCCGTGCCTCCGTCGCTGATCCTGCGGCGCGACGTCGACCAGAGCGGCTGGCGCGCCCGAAGACCGTGGGTCGCGGCGCTACCGATCGTCGCGGGTCTGGCCGCGCTCGCGACCTGGCAAGCCGGATCGCTCAGGCTCGGGGGTATCTTCGCCGGCGCCGCGCTGGCCGCGCTCGCCCTGCTCCTCGGGCTCTCCCGCGCGCTGATGCGGCTTGCCCGGTGGCCGCGGGCGCGCGGGCTCGCGTGGCGTCAGGGGCTCGCCGGGCTCGATCGACCGGGCGGCCACACCGTGCGGGTCGTCGTGGCCGTCGGGCTCGGCGTCATGCTCCTGGTCGCGATCGCGCTGCTCGAGGCCAACCTGGGCCGGCAGCTCGCCTACGAGCAGAAGCGCGAAGCCCCGTCGTTCTTCTTCATCGACGTGCAGCCCGACCAGCGGGAGCCGTTCACCCGGCTCGTCGGCGAGGTGAGCGGCGTGGTCCCGGTGGTGACGCCGGTGGTCCGCGCGCGGCTCGCCGCGATCGACGGAACGCCGGTCACGCGCGAGCTGATCGACCGCCGCAAGCGCGAGGCGCCGGAGAAGAACTGGTACCTCACGCGCGAGTACATGCTGACGTGGTCGGCGGCGCCGCCTGCGAACACGATCACGCGCGGGCGCTGGTGGACCGCCGACGAGGCGGCGGCGCGCCCGCGCGTGTCGGTGGACGACGAGGCCGCGAAGTACTTCGGGGTCGGCGTCGGCGGGACGCTCACGTTTGACGTTCAGGGCGTGCCGATCGAGGCCGAGGTGATGAGCCTGCGGAAGATCGGCTGGCAAAGCCTGAGTGCCAACTTCTTCATGGTGCTCTCGCCGGGCGCCCTCGACGGCGCCCCGACGATCTATCTGGCGACGGCGCGCGTGCCGCCCGACGTTGAGACGGCGCTTCAGGACCGCGTGGTGGCGGCCTTCCCCAACGTCACCGCGATCCCGCTGCGAGGCGTGCTCGAGCGGGTCTCGGAGGTCCTCGCCCAGATCGCCTTCGCCGTGCGGTTCATGGCGCTCTTCAGCATCGCCGCGGGCCTCGTCGTCATGGCCGGGGCCCTCGCGGCGACGCGGTACCAGCGGCTCTACGAGTCGGTCATCCTCAAAACGCTCGGCGCCACCCGCTGGGCGATCGCGCGCGCCTTCGCCGTCGAGTACGCGTGCCTGGGCGCGGCGGCGGGGGTCGGCGGGACGGCGCTGGCCGCCGTGCTCGCCTGGATTGTCCTGCGATTCGTGCTCGACACGCCCTGGACGCTTGAGCCCGAGACCTTGATCCTCGGCGTGGCCCTGACGACGCTCGTCTCGCTCGCGATCGGTCTGCTGGCGACCGTCAGGCTGCTCGGACGCAAGCCCCTGTCCGTGCTCCGCCAGGAATGACCGGCGCGTGATAGTCTTGCCTCGCTGATGAATTGCTCGTGATCATGGAGGTGGCGATGTTCAAGCCGCTCGGTATCGATCACGTGGTCCTCCGGGTAAGCGACCAGGCGCGGTCGCAGCGCTTCTACGAGGACGTGCTGGGCTGCACGCTCGCCAAGTTCAACGAGAGGATCTCGCTGATCCATCTGCGATTCGGCGAGGCGCTGATCGACCTCTTGCCGGCGACCGAGGCGGGACCGGTCGGCCCCGACCACTTCTGCCTGTCGATCCGCTGCGACGACCTCAAGGCGGTCGCCGAGGAGCTGCGCCGCAAGGCCGTGGCACTCGAGGGCGACGTGGTCCAGCGATTCGGCGCGTTCGGCGACGGACCGTCGCTGTACCTGCGCGACCCCGACGGCCACATGATCGAGCTCAAGCCACGCCCCTGATCGAATCGAATTCGGCGTAAACGTCTCGTCCTCCCCCGGCGTCCCATCATCGGCAAGACGCCGAGGGGAGGGCGAGGGACATGCTGGTCGCGGTTCAACGCCTCGTGAAGTACGCGATCGTGCTCTATCTGGTGACGCACGGCTTGCCGGCCGCCGGCGAGATCGAGCTCCGCGACCTCGCCTCGGCGATCGGCTGGAGCCTCCTCGCCCAGCTCCGCATTTCCGGATAGCTCGGGCTGCTCAGCCCTTTACTTTTGGCTACGCGAGGAGGTCGCCCACCCTTCGCGTCAGCCGGTCGGGCGTGAATGGCTTCTGCAAGAGGGCCGTCCCGGGATCCAGCACGCCGTGATGCACGATCGCGTCGTCCGTGTAGCCCGACATGTACAGGATCTTCAGGCCGGGCCGGCTCTGCACGAGGCGATCCGCCAGATCGAGCCCGCTCATCTCCGGCATGACGACGTCGGTCAACAGCAGATGAATCGGCCCCTCGTGGCGCCGCGCGATCTCGAGCGCCGCGCTCGGGCTGCCCGCCGACAGCACCGAGTAGCCGGCGATCCCGAGCACCTCGGCGGCGAGCGCGCGCAGCTCGCCCTCGTCCTCGACGACGAGCACGGTGCCCGATCCCACGGTGGCCGGCGCGTCGGCCGCGAGCGCCGGCGCGTCTTCGGACACCGGCGCGACCCGGGCGAGATAGATCCTGACGACCGTGCCCGCACCCGGCCCGCTCTCGATGCGGATGTAGCCGCCGTGCTGCTTGACGATCCCGTACACCGTCGCCAGCCCGAGCCCGGTGCCCTTGCCGACCCCTTTGGTGGTGAAGAACGGCTCGAACAGGTGCGCCTGAACCTCTGCGCTCATGCCGGTTCCGGTGTCGCGCACGCCGAGCATCACGTGGGGGCCGGCGCCGGCGCCCGGATGCGCGGCGACGAACGCGTCGTCGAGCTCGACGTTGCCGGTCTGAATCGTGAGCTGTCCGCCCTGCGGCATCGCGTCGCGGGCGTTCACGGCGAGATTCAGGACGATCTGCTCGATCTGCGCCGGGTCGGCCTTCACGCGGCCGAGCGTCGGATCGAGCAGGGTGTCGAGCTCGATCGTCTCGCCGACGAGCGGCTTGAGCATCTGGGCCATGCCGGCGACCACGCCGTTCAGGTCGAGCATGCGCGGCTGGAGCATCTGCTTGCGGCTGAACGCGAGCAGCTGCTGGGTCAGCGAGGCCGCGCGGTCGGCCGTCTTCCTGATCAGCTCGGCATCGCGTCGGTGCGGGTCGTCGGCCGCCAGGCGTAGCAACAGGAGCTCGGTCCGGCCCGTGATCACTGTCAGGAGGTTGTTGAAGTCGTGCGCGACCCCGCCGGCGAGCTGGCCGACCGCCTCCATCTTCTGCACCTGTCTGAGCTGCGCCTCGCTCTGCCGGAGCGCCTGCTCCGCGCGCTTGCGCTCGGTGATGTCCAGCACCGTCGACTGGACCGCCGGCTCGCCCTCCCAGAGGATCTCGGCGACCTGGATGTCGACCCAGATGAGCGAGCCATCGCGCCGGGTGGCCTGAAGCTCGTACTGCGAGGGGACCGCCTCGCCGCGAAGGCGCGCCGCGCGGTCGCTCTCGAGGCGCGCCAGCTCGTGCGGCGCCAGCCAGCGCCGCGTGTCGAGGCCGGTGAGCTCGCTGGCGCTGTCGTAACCGAGCATTCGCGCGAACGCCGGGTTGACGAACAGCGTGATCCAGTCGCGGTGGATGTGGATGCCCTGGATCGAGCTCTCGACCAGCGTGCGATAGCGGCGCTCGCTCTCGCGCTCGCTCGCGAAGAGCTGGGCGTTTCGGATGGCGACGGCGGCCTCGTCGGCGAGTCGCAGCAACGTGGCCTCGTCGTGGTCGCTGAACGGCCGATGCGAGCGGTTGGCGACGTACAGGAGCCCGACCACGCGCGCCTCGCTCTTGATCGGCACGACCATCGCACTGACGCTGTCGTCCTTCACGACGGCGCCGAGATACTCCCTGCCGACGGCCGGATCGTTCTGGTAGTCGTCGGTCCGGAGCGGGTGGCCCGTGAGCAGCGCCCGCCCGCCGAAGCCCTTGCCCGGCTCGATCACGAACGTGCGGTCCGGCCGGTACCGCGAGCCGACGCGGTGGCGGACCGTCACGGCCTCCGAGTCGCCCTCCCGGAAGCCGATCATCGCCAGGTCGCTGCCGACCAGCTCCCTGGCGCTGTCCGTGATGCGACGCAGCACCGTGTCGAGATCGAGGGACGACGTGATCGCCTGCGCGACCCCCGCGAACACCTCGGACTCGCGGCGCCGGCGCTCGCTTTCCTCGTACAGGCGTGAGTTCTCCAGCGCGAGGGCAGCCTGGTGGGCAAACGCCTGCATCAGCTCCACCTGCCGTACGGAGAACGGCCCGACGTCGTCGCGGTACGTCACGAGCGCGCCGAGCACACGCTCGCCGACTAGAAGGGGCACGGACAGCACGGCCCGGTAACCTTCGGCCTCGACGGCGGCGCGCGTCGAAGCCGTGAGGTCGAACGCCGGATCGTTCAGCAGATCGGCCGACCACACCGGGCGGCGCTCGACGATCGCCGTCGGCGTGGTGCCGTCGCGCGGGTGCAGCGGGCGCATCGCCGGAAACGCCCGGCTCATCCCGCGACTGGCCACGAAGTGTGTCGCGGTCCCGGGCCGGTCCGCGTTCACCAGCGCGACCGCCGAGCGCTGGGTGCCGAGCAGCGCGCAGGCGCGGTCGACGACCAGCGAGAGGATCTTCTGGACATCGAGGGAGGACGCGACCGCGCCGCCAACCTCGGTCAGCGCCTCGGCCTCCCGACGGCGGGCGGCGTTGTCGGCAAAGAGCCGCGCGTTGTGGATCGCCACGGCGGCGTGGGCGGCGAGCTGGAGCAGGATCTGCTCGTTGCGGTCGGAGAGGACGCGGTCGTCCCGGTTGGAGACTCCGAGAAAGCCCTCCACGTGCCCCTCGATCGTGATGGGCACGGCCATGTACGCGCGCATGCCTTCCTCGCGCACGGCGGTCGCGAACTCCGGGCCGATCCTCGGGTCCTCGAGGTAGCAATCCGTCCGGAAGGGGCGGCCCGTCTCGAGGACCTGTCCGCCCGCCCCCTGGCCGGGCGCGATCCGGAACGAGGGATAGCCCTCGTAGCGGGTGCCCGGCCAATGGCGGAACACGACGGCATCGCTCCCGGGATCACGGAGCGCGATGGTCGCCATGTCGCTGCGGCAGATTTCTTGCGCGCCCTCGGCGATGCGCTCGAGCACGGTCGCGGGGTCCAGCGAGGTGTTGACGGTTCGGACCACGTCGGCGAGCAGCTCGGCCTCGCGCTGGCGCTGGCCCGCTTCTTCGTAGAGGCGCGCGTTCTCGATGGCGATGGCCGCCTGGTCGGCCAGCAGCCCCGCGAGATTCTTTTCCTCGGACGTGAAGCTGCCCCGGTGACCGAACGCGACGATCAGCGCGCCGACCGCGCGATCGTGGTGGATCGACGGCAGGGCGATGCACGCGTGGAGATCGCTCGTCTCGGCGAGGGCGCGCTGGCGCCAGCGCGGATCGCGCTGCACATCCTCGAGGTATTCCGGCTGGCGCGAGGTGAGCACGGAGCCGGCGATGCTGCCCTCGCGCGGTACGGGCACGATGCGGCCCGCGAGCTCGGGCCCCGCCCAGAAGCTCCCGCCCTCGCGCAACGTGTCGGCGCCTTGATCCACCCAGACGTAGGCCATCTTCGCCTTCAGGAGGATGGTGGCGGCCTCGGCGATGCCGCGGAACGCGGCGGTGCCGTCGGTCGCCGACGTCATCAGGCGCGTCAGCCGGCTGAGCGCGGTCAGTCGCTCGGCGCGCTCGTCCGCCTGACGAAGAGTCCGGCCGTGGCAGTCCGGGACCGGTCGCGTCCGCTTCGCCGGCTTGGGGCGCTGCCGCTTACTCAATGGCGAAGTGCAATCGGGCGTGCGCCTGGCGCAGGGCGTGCTCGACGGCGGCCGGTGTCTCGGCGCGGGCGAAGATGAACCCGAGATACTGCCAGCCCTCGGGGAGCGGGACCACGGCCTGGCCCGGGTGCATCGTGATGGCCACTTCCTCGACGCCGTCGACCGCGGCAGCCTCGTCGGCGCCGCGGACCGACGCGAGCCGTCCCGCGCGCGGGATCGGAATCATCATGACGCCGGCGGCGCGCCGCTCGCGCTCGAGCGATTCGAGGGGACGGCCGAGTGCCAGGCAGAGGATCAGCTCCTCGAGGCTCAGGCCCGTCCCGAAGGTCAGGGTGCGCGAGCAGAGACCGCCGATCGAGCGCGCGGCGACCTCCAGCACGAATGGGCCTCTCTCGTTCAGGCGCAGCTCGGCGTGGATCGGCCCCTCGGTGAGCCCGAGCGCCGCGCATGCGTCGCGAGTCACCGCGGCGATGGCGGCCTGAACGGGCTCGGCCAGGCGTGACGGCGTGACGTAGATCGTCTCCTCGAAGAACGGGCCGTCGAGAGGATCCGGCTTGTCGAAGATCGCCAGCACGTGGAGCGTGCCGCCGATCAGCAATCCCTCGAGCGCGACCTCGCGTCCCGGGATGAATTCCTCGACGAGCAGTGCCTGGCGGGCCTCGTCCGGCAACGGTGCCTCCACACTCTCGAGGATCGCCGCGATCCGGCGAAAGGCCGCCACGAATTCTCGCGCGTCGTTCGCGCGAATCACGCCGCGGCTGGCCGAGAGCGCGAGCGGCTTGAGGACGCACGGGAATTCGACGCGCTCGGCGCGGGCCGCCGGATCGTCGGCCAGGCCCACGAGCCCGAAGCGCGGCACCGGCACGCCGGCCGCGGCCAGACAGCGGCGCATCGCGTGCTTGTCGCGCGCGGTGGCGACGGCGGGCAGGGAGTTCGCCTTGAGGCCCAGGCGCTGGCTGATGGCGGCGGCGGCGACCGTGGTGAGGTCGTCCACGGGCACGACGGCGTCGATCGGTCGGCGCGCCGCGAAACGCGCGATCGTCTCGGCGCTCCCGAGCGGATCGGCGAAATCGAGCGTGACGAGCGCGTCGGGCGCCAGGTGCTCGAGCGTGCTCGCTCGCTCGGAGGCGCACACGAGCTCGACGCCCAGCTTGGCGGCGGCCTCGACGAACGCCTCGGTGCGATACGTCGTCGTCGGCAGGAGAAGCAGTAACCGAGCCCCCGACGCCCGCACCGGCGTCAGCCGCCCACGCGGGGCGTGGGCGCTACGCTTTGCCCGGCGTGTAGTAGGGGTTGCTCCCGGCGGAGTGATCGGTCGCGTCGAGGACTTCGGCGATCTCGGGGATCTCTTCCTTGATTAGTCGCTCGATCCCCTGCTTCAGCGTGATGTCCGCGGCGCCGCAGCCCTGGCAGCCGCCGCCCATCTGAAGATAGACCCGGTTGTCCTGCACGTCGACGAGCTCGACAAAGCCGCCGTGGCCGGCAACCGCGGGGTTGATCGTGGAATCGAGCAGCTCCTGAACACGGGTCTTCAAATCGTCGCTCATGACGCACCTCTCAAATCGTTACTTTACCCGAGTTTGCGTTCCAGGGCCAACTGGCCCTCGGTAGGCTCCGCTCAGCAGAACCAGGGCTCGGTCAGTCGCGGCGGCCGCGTGCGCCGGGCCGCCGGCGGCGCCATCGGTCGCGGCGCCACACCCGCACTCTGGTCCGCCAGCTCGCAGACCCGCTGAAAGGTGACGGCGGCGTCCTCGTGCCGGTCGGCCGCGGCGGCGACCAGGGACGACACCGCTACGTGAAGCGCTTCCATGCGCGGATCGGGGTGGGTCCAGCGGTGATAGAACTGGTCTTCGACCAGCTCACCCAGGAACGGACGCAGCGCCGGGCTCTCGAGCAGGAGCGAGCCCGGCGGCACCAGGAGACGGATTGCGAACTGGACCGGGTCGACCGCGTCGACGAGCCTTTTGGTCTCGACGAAGTCCAGCAGCTCACGATAGTCGTCGAGCGTGGTCCACGGCGTGAAGGCCACCCAGGTGGGACGCAGCGTGATGCCGGCTGCCGCGGTGAGCTGTATCGCCGTCTCGATGTCGGCGCGCGTGTGCCCTTTGTCGAGATGCGCGAGGACGGCGTCGCTCAGCGACTCCGCCGCGGACACGATGAACGCGCAGCCGAGCCGCGCGAGCTCCGGCAGCCGATCGCGGTGGCGCAGCAGGTGCTCGATCTTCGCCGTGAAGTCGAACGTGAGCGCCCCAAACGCCTCGTGCAGGGCGCGCGCGGCGGCCAGGGCGTGACCGGGGCCGTTGAGGAAGTCGGGATCGCCGAACGTGATGTGCGTGGCGCCGGCCTCCACTTGCTGGCGGATGTCGGCGAGCAGGACCTCGACCGGCACGACGAAGAAGCGCCCGCCGTACACGGGAGGGATCGGACAGTGCCGGCACAGGTGCTTGCAGCCTCGGCTGGCCTCCACGTAGCCGACGAGCTCGCGCCCGCCGCTTCGCTCGAGGTGCGCGTACTTCTTCAGCGAAGGCAGAGGCGCGCGGCTCGGCGCGGGAAAGTCGAGCTTCGCGAGCACTGGCAGGGGCCGGCTCGGCGCCGGCGGTCGGCCCGCGCCCTCCAGGTTCCGCGCCAGATCGACCAGCGCCCCTTCGATCTCGCCGCTCATGACCGAATCGGCCAGGCCCGCCAGCAAGTGGCCCGCGTTGAGCGTCGCGTAGAGTCCGTAGAAGGCGATGTGGCAGGTCGGGTTCACGTCGCGCACGCGCCGTGCGACCGCCACGCCGAGACGGAGGGCCGTGTGCATCGGCACCGAGATCGCGACCAGCCGCGCCCGGCGTACACGCTCGGGATCGAAGGGCTCGACCGACACGTCCATCACCGCCGGCGCGTAGCCCTCACGCTCAAGAAACGCCGCCGGCCACGCGACGGCTAGCGGCTGGTGGCCGAGCTCGTAGCACGCGACGAGCAAGATCGCGCCGGGCTCCCTCATGGCCACGAGTGTACCCCGCGCGCCGGCCGCGGCGCGCCGGTCGATCATGGTGGTATCTTGATGGGCGCTGCTCAACCCCAAGGAGGACTCACACGATGGCCGTCAAGATCACAGCCCGGCCGAACGGCCCGTACCTGGTCGAGGGCGAGTGCGAGCTCTACGATCCGACCGGAGCCCCGATCAACACGGCGGGCCAGGCGAGGATCGCGCTCTGCCGGTGTGGAGCGTCGAGCAACAAGCCGTTGTGCGACGGCACGCACAACAAGGTCGGCTTTCAGGCTTCGGAGGCGGCGAAGAAATAGCGCGCGCCGCAGGCCGTCGCGAGCCTGGGGCCCCGCCGACCGAGGCGCGCCCCTGAATCAGAGCTTACTCGGGACGGGTCTCGGGCTCGACGTCGGTCAGCAGAACCCAGTCGTCCGGCGGGTCGGGATCGGGCCGCGTCTTGGGCGCCGAGACGACGGTGCGGCCGCGGCTCGGTGAGAACCACTCCCACATGCCCGCGGGCGCGCCGGTATCCTGGGCTTCGCCGAGCTCGGGCCCGCTCGCGCCGGACTCCGCGCGCTCGCTCTTGCGCTGTCGCTTCGCTTCCTGCTTCGCCTTCTGGATATCGGCCCGGCGCCGGCGCTCGAAGCCGTAGTGCCCCCCGCGACTCACCGAACGCTCACGCCTGATCTCATCCACGAAATTTTAGCACGTGTCCTCGGCGCGGTTCGCCGCGCCCCCGGGCGCGGTTCGCCGCGCCCCCGGGCATCGCGAGTCTGGGCCGGCGCGCGCAATGATCTCGAGGCGCGATCCAGTCTCTCCGCAAACTGAGCGGGCGAGCGATCGCGACCGGCCCCGACAAGAGCCCTGGCGGGTCGATCGGCGGCTCGCGGGCCGGCCGCCGCCGTCCGCGCCTGAGCTCGATGGCGAGCGCCGCGTTTGATGCGGAACCCGCGGACGACACGAGCGATTCGCGCGTCCCCTCGCGTCGTCGGGCGTCCCGAGTGGTCCGTGGTTGATCAGATCTGGCGACTGCGTAGCGGTAAGGATCGAGCCAGTCGAGGTCCTGCTCCCGGCCGGAAATTAGAAAAACTCCAGTTAATATAGATAGTTATAAAGACGACCTCGTCTGGTATCGCCTTTGCGTTAACTACCCGGCAGGAGGGAAAGGCGATGATCAGCACGATGGTTCGCTCGCTCTCACGGGTTCCGATCTCGCTCCGCAGCCTCGCCGTCTGCGTGGCTTGCGAAGAGTGCTTCGAGCTGGGCGACCCGACCTGCCCGTCTTGCGGCAGCGACGAGTACGTCCCGCTCCTCCATCAGCTCGAGGGCCGCATCCTCAACATGACGAGCAACAACTAGATGCTGGTTCGGCGCGCCGGGTGGTGTCATTCGGCCGCCAACCAGCAGGCTGTTGGATCGACCTCCCTCGGACAGACCCACTAGACCGTCCCGACGAAACGACCTCCCGCCCGGCGAATCAGCGCCCCTGCCAGTCAGGCGTTCGCTTCTCCAGGAACGACCGCACGCCCTCGCGGAAGTCCCGGCTCAGGTAGCAGGACAGGATGAGATCGTCGAGGTCCCGCGGCGCCAGCGCCGCGAGCATCCGGCGCGTGGCCTCCTTGGTCGCGGCGAGCGTGAGCGGGGCCAGCTCGGCCAGGCTCGCGGCGAGCTCTCGCGCGCGCGACTCGAGCTCCGGCGCGCCTTGCCTCCTGAGCGTCGAGCAGTCGGGCCGTCAGCACGATCTCGCGCGCGCGGTTGGGACCGAGCACCGACACCAGCAAGGTGAGGCTCACTGGGGCCAGAAAGTTGCCAAGCGTACGGGCCACCGGCACGCCGAAGCGCGCGTGAGGGGCCGCGAGCCTCAGGTCACACGCCAGCGCGATGAAGAGACCGCCCCCGATCGCGTCGCCCTGCAGCATGGCGATCGTCGGCTTGCTCATGCCGGCGAGCCTCGAGAGCACCCGCGTCAGGCGGGCTTCGTAGCCGAGTGCGTCCTCGCGGGTCTCGAAGTCGAGGAACTGGCGGATGTCGGTGCCGCTCGCGAAGGCCCGGCCGCCGGCGCCTTTTATGATCAGCGCGCGCACGGACGGGTCGGCGTCGAGCGTGACGCACGCGTCGTGCAGCGCCTCGTACATCTCGAACGTCACCGAGTTGCGCGCGTCGGGACGATTGAAGGTGAGTAGCGCGGTGGGGCCGTCCCGCTCGACGAGGAGATGGTCGGTCATCCGTGCCGTCGCGGGGCCACCCCGAAGCCCCAGTCACGGAGGCCCTGATCGAGCTGCTCGCGGCGCCGCTCGGCGCGCCGCCGCTCTTCGGTCAGCTCCTCGGCCCGCTGGCGCTGCTCCCCGCGGCGCCGATCGAGGAGCACCCGGATCTTCTCGGCGCCGGAGAGCTCCTGAGCAAGGAAGTCGTACAGATCGGGCTGCGAGCGCGCCACGATGAAGAGGTGGCCGAGCTCGTCACTTCGCGCCCGGCCCGCCCTTGGTGAGGATGTAGACGATCGCGAAGTCGTTGAAGGTCCAAATTGTTGCGCAGGGACGGCAACCTCACGTGGCGGAAGCGCTACGCGATGTTGGCGCCGTCCACCGCCGCCGCCTCGTAGAGCTCGCCGGGGATGGCCTTCAGCCCAGCCAGGAGCGAGATCCCGAAGCAGGGGAACCCGCGCCACCGGCGGCGAGCCCCGTCAGGCGCGCGTCGGTCATGATCACCCTAGTCGGTTGCCAGCTTTCCGTTGACGCCCCAGTTCGATTTTTCCACGTCCTGGAAGACGATGTGGACCTGGTCGGCGGTCGTCTTGCCGATCTTCACCATCGCCTCGGTGATCGCGGCGGTGATCTCGCGCTTCTGCTGGTCGGTCCGTCCGGCGTACCACTGGATCGTGATGTTCGGCATGGCTCTCTCCTCGCAGGGTTCGTTCGTGACACGGATTATCGCAGTGGGCCGCTCGCCGGGCAAGACAGGCCCAGCACCGGCGGCGCGGTCGGGCGCGGGGCGCGGCGCCTGTTTCAGGCGACCCGGTAGACGCGCCGCACGTTCTCCCAGAGCATCTTCGACTGGACCGCCGGCGAGATGCCGCGGAACTGCTCCTCGATCGCCTTCTGCGAGAAGGGCCAGGTGCCGTCGCGGTGCGGATAGTCCGAGCCCCACATGACGTTGTCGGGCGCGATCTCCGCCATCGCGCGCACGCCGTGGAAGTCCTTCTGGAAGGTCGCGTACATCTGCCGCTTGAAGTAGGCGCTCGGCGGCAGCTTGAGCTCGAGGTCGTCGGCCAGGCGCTCCTCGTAGGTGTCGTCGAGACGCTCGAGCATGTACGGCAGCCAGCCGATCCCGCTCTCGCCGAGAACCAGGGTGAGCTTCGGATGGCGCTCGCAGACGCCGGACAGGATCACCGACGCGCAGATCTCGTCCATCTGGAGCGGCGCGACCACGGTCCACGAGCCCGCGGACGCCGAGCTCTGGATACCCTGAACGGCGTAGCCCACCGTCGCGGCGCCGCCCTCGAAGACGTGAAAAGAAAGGACGAGACCAGTGTCTTCTGCGGTCGCCCACAGCGGCTCCCATATCGGGTGCCACACCGGCAGCTTCGAGCCCCACGGAACGAAGACGGCGCCGCGCAGGCCGAGCTCGGCGCAGTGCCGCACCTCATCGGCGGCGGCCTCCGCGTCGTGATTCGGCAGGCAGCCGAGCCCGAAGAAGCGGCCGGGCTCGGATCGATTGAAGTCGGCGATGTAGTCGTTGTACGCGCGGTACACCGCCGCGAGCGTCTCGTGGTCGGCGATGCCGCTGTGCGTGAAGAGCCCGCGCGAGATCCCGATGATGCCGTAGATGATCTCGGCCTCGACGCCGTCGCGCTCCTGATCCTGGCGACGCTCGGCGGGATTCGAGGGCCGGGTCTGCGTGCCGGAGGCGAAGCCGGCGTCCGCGAGGATGCGGCCGCGCCGTCCGCCCGTCACGCCTGGGCCGTACACGCCCCACGGCCCGAGCACCGCGTCGCCCGAGACCCACACCTTGCGACCGTCGCGCTCGATCACCTGCGGCGCGCGGTCGCGCCACCGCGACGCCATGCGCGACGTGAACGTGTCGGGCGGGAGATAGATCAAATCCATGTGGCTGTCGGCCGACATCACGCTGAGGGACATGTCCGGCTCCTTTGCGCGCTCGTGCGAGCGCGGGCGCGAGTGACGGCGAGCGTAGTCCCACTCGCGCGCGAACGCAACAATCCGGAATCTGTTTTGACACGGCCAGACTGGCCAGAAGCGGACAGTCTGGCTCGCGCGCGACCAGCGCGAGTCCGTGACCGGTGGTCCAAATCCAGGAGAACCTTTCGGTTTGATTATTGTGGAAATCCGGAATGTCGTGGCATTTCGCTTGCTCCCTGAGCACTTCGCCGCGCGCACCGAGAGCCGACGGAGACATCGGACGTGGCGACGGCGAGGGAGATCCAATGAGTCTCGTCAGGCGAGTCATCGCAGCACTGCTGCTCACCGGCGCCGCGGCGCTGCTGCTGGCGTCCTCCACTCTTGCGCTCGAGCCGGTCGGGGTGGTGACCAACGTCGTGGGTGTCGCGACGGTGGCGCGCGTGGCGCTGCCGGAGCCCCGGCCCCTCCAGTTCAAGGACGATCTGTTCCTCCGCGATCGGATCACGACCGGCGAGCGCTCGCTCGTGCGGGTGCTGCTGGGCGGCAAGGCCACCGTCATCGCGCGCGAGCGGTCGGTGCTGACGATCACCGAGGTGCCGGGCGTGGCCACGATCCACCTCGGTGACGGCCGGGCGGTGGTGGCGGTCGCGAAGGGGCTGATGAAGCCGGGCGAGGTCATCGAGATCCGCACGCCGAACGCGGTCACGGCCATCCGCGGCACCGTCGTCGTCGCCGAGGTGCAGCCGGCGCCCGGCGGTCATCGGTCGACGATCACGATCCTGCGCGGCCTCGTCGACGTGACCGGGCTGAGCGCGACGGGCGTGCTCAGCGGACCCGCGGTGAAGGTCGGGGCGCTCGAGCGCGTGACCGTGATCGGCGCGCAACCCGTGTCCTCGCCGCAGAAGATCACGCGCGAAGCGGCGGCGAGTCTCGCCGCGGACTTCAGCCTGGTGCCGCAGACCGCCCCGGCGGCCAGCACCGAGGCGCTCAGCGCCGAGGTGAAGCAGATCTCGCTGCGCGACGCCATGCAGCTCGTGGGCGTGACGAGCTCGAGCCCGACACAAGCCACGTCCGCTCAGCCCGGCTCGAGCGCGGGCCCGGGCGCGACCGGCGGGGTCGGCACGGTCGTCGGCGGCGTGACGAACACCGCGACCGGCGCTGTCGGCGCGGCGACCAGTGGTCTTTCTACGCTGACGAGTAGCGCGACGAGCACGCTCGGCCCGGTCGCCGGCGGGGCGACCGGCTCGCTCAGTGCGGTGACCGGCGGCGCGACCGGCTCGCTCGGCGCCGCGACCGGCGGCGCGATCGGTGTGGTCACGGGCCTGACGGCTCCGGTGACCAACACCATCCTCCCCACCATCCTGCACAAGCCGTAGCGCGACATCGTACGCGCCGCGTGCAATCGGAAGGGCGCGCGGCGCGCGCCGAGGCACAGAAAGCCGAAAAGAAGGTTGGGGGCGGGACATCGCTTCCCGTCGCCGGAAGAGCCGGCGACGGGAAGCTTTCGTGGCGGCGGTCTAGTTGGCGCCGGGGTAGTAGGCGTCGCGGCCGCGCTGGTAGGTCCTCTGCTGCTGCGCCGCGTTGCGAGAGACCAGCGGGCGCATGAACATCGGGTGCGTCGCGCTGCGGACCTCGTGCTCGATGGTGAAGAGCACCTTCGAGGTCTCCGGATCGACGATGTCCTTGAACCGGTACTGGACCGGGTTCGACTCCTCACTGATGAGGCCGCGGTCCTTCAGCCACCGGTGCGGGCCCGAGAAGTTCGTGACGTAGATCGCGATGTGATGGCCGTCGTATGGCGCCTCGGGCTCGGTCGTCTCGCGGAAGATCAGATGCTGCTTGACGCCGACCTGCACCTTGGCCGCGGTGTTGCCGTTGAACGTGACCGACGCGGGCGCGCCCATCGCGGTCTGGTAGAACTTCGCGATCCCGACGGCGGTGTTGGGCCGCACGGCGAACTCCACGTAGGGGACGCCGAGGGTCATTTCGCCGAACTCGGGGCCCGGGGCGTGGAACCGCATCTTGTTGCCCCAGGGGCAGGTGACGCTGACGTACTTGTCGTCGGCGGCGCACATGAACTTCGTCCCCGCCAGCTTCTCGCGCGCGCTCGTGAGCCGCATCTTCAGGCCCTCGAGATCGGGCACGACGAATCCGATGACGCCGCGGAGCACTTCCGGCTTCCCTGTCGGCATGTGGAACTGCTGCTGGCCCGCGTTGATCCACATGTTCTCGGTGCCGGTCATGAGGTACGGGTCGCGTGTGAGCCCGAGGGCCGTCACGTAGAAGCTCGTCGCGATGATCTGGTCCGGGATCTTCACGTTGACGTGCTCGAGCGCGATGATGTTGCCGAGATCCTCTGCGCTTCGATCGAACACCCTGTCACCTGGCATTGTTGGCCCCCTTCGTCTTGGCCCCCCGTCATGGGGCGCTCAGGGCGTAGGATATCTCGAATTTCAAGTGGGGGGTGGAACGGAATTTCCAGCCCTCCTGCCCCTGAGCCACCCCGGCGCCGGGCCGAGGACGTCGCGACGGTCAGTCCCAGAGGCGGGTGGAGAAGTAGCGCTCGCCGATGTCGTTGAAGAGGGTGACGAAGCGGCCGCGGCCGAGGCGTCGCGCCACCCGCTCGACGCCGGCCATGTACGCGCCGGACGACTGACCCACGAACAGCCCTGACGCCGCCAGCCGCACGCACATTCGATACGCCTCGTCGACGGTGACCGGCACGCGCTCGTCGATCAGCTTCTCGTCGAGGATCGCCGGGACGATGTCCTCGGCGCGTCCGAGCGGCTTGAGTCCCTCCACGCCGGGAAACGCCTCGGGGATGACGCAGACGAGACGGATCGTCGGATCGTGCTCCTTGACGCGCCGGCCCAGGCCGGTCAGGGTGCCGCCGGTGCCGACACCGACGACGACGTGAGTCAGGCGGCCGCCGGTCTGCTGCAGGATCTCGACCGCCGTCGTCTCGTAGTGCGCTCGCCAGTTGTCCTGGTTGCTGTACTGATCGCAGAAGAAGTAGTGGTCCGGGTCGGCCTCGTAGCGGCGGCGCACTTCCCGGAGTGCCTCGTCGTAGCCGAGGAGCGCGTCGGTGAACGTGAGCTTCGCCCCGTGGGCGAGCATCCGCTTCTTGCGCTCGGCGCTCGCATTGCTGGGGATCACGATCTCGACCGGCACGCCGATGATCCGCCCGATCATCGCGTAGGCGATGCCTGCGTTGCCCGACGAGCTGTCCAGGACGGTCTTGCCAGGCTTGAGCTGACCGTCGTCGAGCGCGCCCAGGAGCATCCGGAGCACCGGCCGGTCCTTGAGCGAGCCGCCGGGGTTCAGCGACTCCATCTTCGCGAACACCTCGACGTCCGGCAGCTCGCGCCGCAACACGTCCACCGGTACGAGCGGAGTGTCGCCCACCGCCCGCAGCACGGGGTAGCGATCGACCAGCGCCTGGATTCGGGGATCCCAGGGCATGGCGCCTATCCGACCCTGCGGGAAAAAGGCATGGGAGTCATTCTACCGCGCATCGGCCCGAGGTCGGATTGCCGAGGGTGACGCTCGCGATCCACTTCCGACAATGGCGCTGTGCTCGCCGTGACGCGTGGCGCCGGGGGGCCCGCTGGCCCCTCGACCGAACGACTAGGCTCGTCGAGGACGGCCTGGGAACTGGACCTTGGTCCAACCGAACCGCGCGGGTCGAGGCATTTCACGGGCCGCGCGATCGGGGTACGCTGAGCCACCGTGACGACAGCGCACAGATGGTCGCCGATCGCGTTCGCGGCCGTGCTGGGGGTCGGCTGCACGCCGATCTACACCTGGGACATCAACACCACGTCCACGGCGCGGCCGCCGTCCTTCGACGTCGCCGAGCTATCGCGCGAGCCGGTGTCGGCCGGCGAGGTCGCGACCGCGAGCGAGGTGCTCAGACACGACCGGATCGTCCCCGTCGACGAGATCGCTCAGAAGCTGTGGCGCCGCATGATCCAGCACGACTTGCTCGAGGGCGGGACCGGATCGCGATCCCTCCTCGACCTCTGAGCACGCGTATACCTTGTCACGCCGGACCTTGGTCCAGGGACGGAATGAGCTAGAGTTCACGTAGTCTTCGCGACCAGGGAGCAGTGTGATGCGAACAATCAGCCTCCCCTCCCGTCGATTCGTGATTCGGCGGCTCGTGCTCGGCGTCGGCCTCGTCGCGCTCGCGCTCGCGACGGCGTTGCCGGCGACGGCGGCCAATCCTGCCGGCGGCTCGACGGCCGCGCCGGAGACCGCGCCGCCGCCGCCCGACGAGTTCGGACGCGGAACGCCCCAGAGCACCATCCGCGGCTTTCTCGAGGCGACGACCCTGCACAACTACCGCCGCGCCATGAGCTACCTCGATCTGCGCCGCATTCCCGCGGCCGGCGTCGCCACGCGCGGACCGGAGCTCGCGCGTCAGCTCCGGGTCGTGCTCGACAACACGATCTACGATCTCGGCACGGTCTCGGACGAACCCGAGGGCCGACCGGAGACGGGACTGGCGAAGGGCCGCCAGCTCGTGGGACGGATCGAGACCGAGAAGGGGACGTTCTCGATCCTACTCGAGCGAGTGCCTCGTGACGACGGCGTCCCCATCTGGCAGTTCTCGAACGTCACCGTCACGCGAATCCCCGACCTCTATCGCGAAGTGAGCTACGGCATCGTCGGCGAGCGGTTGCCCCCGTTCCTCGTCGAGACACGGGTGTTGCGGCTCGCGCTGTGGCAGTGGATCGGTCTGCTGGTCCTGCTCGGCGCCTCCTGGCTCATCGCGTGTCTCGTCGTTCGACCCGGGCTGCCGCTGACGCGCCGGGTGGCGATCCGGGTCGGCTTCGACGTCAACGATCCCACCTTCGGTCGGGCGCTCTCGCCGCTCCGCGGGCTCGTCGGGCTCATCGTCTTCAAGGCCGGAGAACCCAGTCTCGCGCTGCCGGTGGCGGTCCTCCCGGTCCTTCACGGGGCCCAGAAGTTTCTGCTCGTCATCATCGTGACCTGGCTCGCGCTGCGTCTGATCGAAGTCTCGAGCCAGATCGTGAGGCGGCGTCTGCTGCGACGCCCGGAGCCGCCGAGTCAGCCGGTCATCGACTTCATCCAGCGCGGGCTCAAGATCGTGGTGTCGGTCCTGGCGGTCCTGATGCTCCTCGAAGCCGTGGGTGTGCAGGTCAGCGCGCTGATCGCCGCGATCGGCGTCGGCGGTATCGGCATCGCGCTCGCCGCCCAGCGGACCGTGGAGAATCTGTTCGGCGGCCTCGCGGTGATCGGCGATCGGCCGGTGCAGGAGGGCGACTTCTGCCGCGTGGGCGACCAGCAGGGGACCGTCGAGCGGATCGGCCTCTGGTCCACGCGCCTGCGTACCCCCGACCGCTCCGTGATCACGATCCCGAACGCCCGGTTCCTCACCCTGCAGGTCGAGAACCTCCAGGAGCGGGACCGCATCCTGTTCAGCACGACCTTGCGATTGCGCTACGAGACCGCGCCGGACCAGCTGCGCTGGGTCCTCGTCCGCATCCGCGCGCTCCTCGACGCGCACCCGCGGCTCGACCCCGACACCTCGCGCGTGCGATTCAGCGGCTTCGGGGAGAGCTCGCTCGACGTCGAGCTGTTCGTCTACGTCCGCACCCGGGACGCGAACGACTTCCTGGCGGTTCGCGAGGACCTCTGTCTGCGGGTGATGGACATCGTGACCGCCGCGGGGACGGCGTTCGCGCTGCCGGCCCTGACCACCTACACCAGCACGGGCGGCATGGATCCCGAGCGCGCCGGAGCCGCGGCCGCCGAAGTGCGGCGCTGGCGCGCCGAGGGCAAGCTGCCCTTGCCCGAGTTCGAGCTGAAGCACCGATTCTGACGCGGGCTCGCCGCTTGTCGGGCGCGGCTACCGTGCGGCCGCGCTCAGGGCGAGCACGGCAGGCCGCCAGCCGGGCAGCTCGAGGTAGAGGCCGCGCTTCGCGAGCTCGGCGCCGTCGCGCTCGGAGCGAAGCGCCGGATCCAGGAGGTCCGTCAACAGCCACGTCGAGCCGTCGAGGCCGGAGAACGAGAGGCGTACGTAGCCCTGAGCGCGGGCGGATCCCCAGTTGACGGCGACGAGCAGGCGGCGCTCCCCGCGCTCCCACGAGAACGCGACGAGCTGCCGCCACGAGGCGCCGCCGCGCGCGTCGGGCTCGCGATCGAGTGGGCGCCACTGACCCTCGCGCACTTCCTCGCGGCGCATGATCGCGAGCAGCTGGGCATAGAAGGCCTCGAGCTCGCGGTCGACCGGCTCGGGCGCGCGGCGGCGCAGATGGTTGGACGCGCGCACCCGGCGTCCGGTGAGCTGTCCCTCGTGGACCAAGCGCATGCCGGGCGCCAGGAGCGCCAGCACGGCCGCCGCGCGGTGCGTGGCCGGAGCGAAGGTCGCGGCGGCGCGCGGCTCGTCGTGGTTCTCGAGGAAGTGCACCGACCGCCGCTGGAGCTCGGGGTCCGCGCGCAGGTGGGTGATGATCGCCTCGGCGTCCTGCGCGCGGAGGAGGTCGTAGAGCTGCTTGTCGTACGTGTAGTCGAAGCCCTGCCGCTGCAAGGTCGACTCGAGGCCCCAGTACACCTCGGCCACGAAGACGAAATCGGGCCGCCGACGCCGCACCGCTCCGATCGCGTCGGGCCAGAACGGCTCGTCGATCGCGGTGCTGCCGTCGGCCGGCCGCGACCGCTCGCCCCAGGTGCGCGCGATCACGTCGGGCAGGAGGAGCATCGCCATGTCGCAGCGAACGCCGTCGCACTGGTCGGCGAGCTGCCGCAGGACGTCCGTCATCGCCTGGCGCAGCGACTGGTGGCGATAGTTGAGCTGCAGCGTGTCGGGCCAGCCCGGAAAATACGGATCGCGACCGTGGGCGAGCACACGCGGGCCCGCCCGCGTGTCCACGCGAACGTAGTTCTGGGGCTCGCGCGCCAGATCGGCCTCGCTGCCGTGCACGAAGAACTCGGGATGCTCGGACACCCACGGATGGTCGAGCGCGGTGTGGTTCGCGACGAAGTCGAGCACGAGGCGCACGTCGCGGGCGCGCAGGCGGTCGCGCAGGCGCGCGAGCGCCGCCGGCCCGCCGAAATCGCGATGCACCGTGTACTCGCGCACCGCGAAGGGCGAGCCGGTCACGTCGGCCGGCCTCACGTCGACCAGCGCCTCGCGGTATTCGGCCTGCCAGTCCGGCCGCCGGCGCGAGACCGCGCGGCCCGCCTCGCCCGTTTGCCACACGCCGAGGAGCCACACCCAGTCGAAGCCGTCGGCGGCGATCCGGTCGAGGTCGGCATCGGAGAAGTCGTCGAGCGTCGCGGGCCGCCCGAGGGACTCGCTGACTTCGTAAAGGCGCGCTCGCGTGTTGATCTGATACAGCGCCGGGAATCGACTCAGCGCGTGTCCACCGCCTTCCCCAGAGTCTCGAGCATCGACTCGGCGCTGAACGAGCCGAACAGGTGCATGAGCGGCGCGACGAGCCCCGTCCAGCCCGTCTGATGGCTGGCGCCGATCCCGGCGCCATTGTCGCCGTGAAAGTACTCGTAGAAGAGGATGAGATCGCGCCAGTACCGGTCGCCCTGGAATTTCTTCGCGCCGCCGTGCACCGGCCGCCCGCCCTGCTCGTCGCGCAAGAAGATGCGCGTGATGCGGCGGCCGATCTCGTGCGCCACCTCGAAGAGCGTCATGGAGCGCTCCGAGCCCGTCGGGCACTCGACGGTGAAGCTCTTGCCGTAGAAGGCGTAGAGGTTCAGGAGCCCGCGGATCAGCAGGATGTTCATCGGCAGCCAGATGGGCCCGCGCCAGTTCGAGTTACCGCCGAACATGCCGCTGGTCGACTCGGCCGGCTCGTAGTCGACGCGATAGGTCTGGCCCTCGATCGCGAACGCATACGGGTGGTCGCGGTGGATCTTCGACCCGGCGCGGATCCCGAAGGGGCTCAGGAACTCGCTCTCGTCGAGCATGTACCGCAGCACGCGGCGGAGCTTGTCGTCGGGGAGGAGCCCGAGCAGACGCCCCTCGCGGTAGCCGAGGCGGCCCGGCGACGCGATGCGCGCCACGAGGTGCGGATGGCAACGCGTGAAGTCGCGCACGCGCGCCATGAGGACCGGCAGCCGACTCTCGACGATCGGCGGGAAGACGGTCGAGGCGCAGAGCGACAGGAGCCCGACCATCGACCGCACCTTGAGCCGCACGGCGCTGCCGGTCGGCAGCCGGAGGAGGTCGTAGAAGAAGCCGTCGTCCTCGTCCCACAGGTCGACCTGGCCGCCGCCGTGGTCCATCGCGCCGGCGATCCACAGGAAGTGCTCGTAGAACTTCGCGGCGAGCTTCTGGTACACGGGGTCGTGCAGGGCGAGCTCGAGCGCCAGCTGCAGCATGGTCTGGCAGTAGAACGCCATCCAGGCCGTGCCGTCGGCCTGCTCGAGACGTCCCCCGCTGGGCAGGGGAGCGCTCCGGTCGAACACGCCGATGTTGTCGAGGCCGAGGAAACCGCCCTCGACGAAGACGTCGAAGTAGCGGTCGTCGTCGAAGACGCCGGTGTCGAGCAGCTCGTACTCCGGCTCGAGCCGGGCGCGCGACTTGTTGCCGGCGACCAGGTCCGCATACGGGAAGGCGGCCTGCGGATACTTGTAGAGATACTTCATGTACGAGTGCGTCGGGGTGCTGTCGAGGTAGAAGTAGTATTCCTTGACGTCCTCGCCGTGGTTGCCCTCGCTGTTGGTGAGGCCGAAGAGGCGCTCTTTGAGAATCGGGTCGTTGCCGTTCCAGAGCGCCAGGGCGAAGCAGAGCATCTGCCGATCGTCGCAGATGCCGGCGAGCCCGTCCTCACCCCAGCGATAGGCGCGCGAGCGCGCCTGGTCGTGACTGAAGTGGTTCCAGGTGTCGCCGCCGTCGCCATAATCCTCGCGCACCGTGCCCCACTGTCGCTCGGAGAGGTAGGGCCCCCACTTCTTCCACGGCGTCGTCGGCTGGTGCGCTTCCACGAGGCGAAGCTCCTCGTTCGTCAGCTGGCAACCTCGGCGCTCGACCCGAGCGCGCTCGTCTGTTTCGTCCTCGGCCTACTTCTTCGCCGGCTTGTCGAGCGACACGGCGAGCGCCCGCGCGTAGGTGATCTCGACCAGGTCGCCCACCTTGACCAGGTCGAGGTTCTTCGGGTCCTTCGCCTTGACCGTCTCCGTGTTGCCCTGAGGTCCCTTGATCGTGACCGTCCCGGCCTTCTTGTCGATGGCGGTGATGGTAGTCGTGACGGTGACCTCCTGGCCGATCGCGCCGGCCGGCGTCTCGCCCGGCTTCGAGCTGACCCGGGTCTCCTGTACCGTCGTCCCGGGTGTCGCGGTGCCGGACTTCTTGATCTGGAAGGCGAGCGCTTCCATGTAGGTGGCCACGACGGGATCGCCGACCTTGATCGCGTCGAGCTTTTGGGGATCCTGCACCTCGAGGGTCACGGTGCGGCCCTTGGGCCCCTTGAGCGTGACGGTGCGGTTGTCTTTGTCGACGGCGGCGACGGTTCCCTTGACCTGGACGGCCCGGCCCGCGGCGCGTCCCGGCGCCTTCTCGGTCGCCGCCGGCGTCTTCTCGGTGCCCGAGGTCTGGGCGAGCTGCGGCCGGTCAGCAGCCGCCGGTGACTGAGACCACAGCAGGACGACGGCGATCGCGGTAACACTCGTCACTTTCAGGCTCATTTGGGCCCTCCCTGGTGCTCAAGGGTATGACGCGCGGACGAATAGGCCATGAGACTTAGGTCCCAGAAGCCGGCGGGGAGCTAGCTGCTCGGTGGGGCTTCGGCGACGGCCGATGCCGCGACGCGGCCCATCACGTCTGCGATCGCGTCCAGCAGCATCGCGTCGTGGAGCGGCTTGCAGAGACACGCGGCGACACCGGCCGCGAGGCATCGGGCCCGGGTCTCCGGGTCGTCGTGGGCGGTGATGATGATCGTCGGGAACCGGGCGCCGATCCCGGTGAGGGACCGCTGAACCTCGAGCCCGGTCAGGCCGGGCATCTGCAGATCGAGGACCAGGCAATCGGGCTGGCACCCTCTCAGGGAGTCGAGAAACTCCTGTCCGGAGGCGTAGACTACGGCGTCGAGGTCGGCCGCCCTGAGAAGCCGTCGCAGGGACTTACGGATCGATTCCTCGTCGTCGACGACGGCGACGAGAGGTCGGGGGCGCGGCAAACAACTGTTCATGAGGCTCTGCTCTCGATAGTAGCAAACGCGGCCCCGGCGCCGGCGCTGGACCAAAGTCGGATTGCTCTGCGGCCCCCGACCAACTACCCTACGCCGACGCGCCGGAGCGTCGGCGCGGACCCGTCGGAAGGAGCACGCTGCATGGCGATTACCCCGGAGGAGCCGCTGGACCAGCCGGTCGTTTTCGTGATCGACGACGACGACTCGGTGCGTCGCTCGCTGGAGCGGCTCCTCCGCTCGGTCGACCTCGACGTCGAGACGTTCGCCTCGGCCCAGGAGTTCCTCAAGAAGCCGCTGCCCGATCGTCCCTCGTGTGTCGTGCTGGATCTGCGTCTGCCCGGGCCCAGCGGGCTCGAGCTCCAGGAGAGCTTGATCCGCGCGGGCCACGACGTGCCGATCGTGTTCATCAGCGGCCACGCCGACGTGCCCTCGAGCGTGCGCGCGATCAAGGCGGGCGCGGTGGACTTCTTGCAGAAGCCGTTCAGCGACCAGGCCCTGCTCGACATCATCCATGGCGCGCTGCGGCGCGACCGCGAGGCGCGCCGGGATCGAGCGGAAGTCGCCGGCATCCGCGTGCGGTTCGACACTCTCACGCCCCGGGAGCGGGACGTGCTGCGGCTGGTCATCCAGGGGCGGCTCAACAAGCAGATCGCCGGAGACCTCGGGATCAGCGAGAAGACCGTGAAGTTCCACCGCGGGCGCGTGATGCAGAAGACCCAGGCCGGGTCGGTCGCCGAGCTCGTCCGCCAGGCCGACCGGCTCGGGCTCCGCCCCGGCGACTGACCGCGGGGCGGCGCGGCGCGCCGCCGCGGTCAGGCCGACGGCGTCAGGCCGTCGTTGCGCGGGAGCAGCAGGCGGAACGCGGAGCCGCGATCCGCGTTGTTGCCGGCCCACAGCTGCCCGCCGTGGGCGGTGGCGATCGAGCGACAGATCGTGAGGCCGAGCCCCAGCCCCTGGTGCTTGGTGGTGACGAACGGCTCGAAGAGCTGGTCGAGGATGTCGGCCCGGATGCCGCTGCCGTTGTCGAGGACCGCGATTCCAACCGTGTCGTGGTCGACGACGCTCGTCTCGATCACGAGCGCCCGATCGTTGGGCTCGTTGCCGATCATCGCCTCGCAGCCGTTGACGATCAGGTTCAGGAGCACCTGCTGCACCTGCACGCTGTCGCCCCGGACCTTCGGCAGGTCCGCGGCGAGCCGGGTCGTCACCTGCACGTGCCGGGTCAAGAGGTCGCTGCGCGCGAAGTCGAGCACGTCACGCGTGATCTCGTTGAGATCGAGGAGCTGCGGGTTCGACTCGCCGCGCTTGAACATCGCGCGCAGCCGTCGGATCACCTCGCCGGCCCGCCGGTCGGCGCTGGCGATGTCCTCCAGGATCTCGTCGATCTCGCGCAGGTCGACCGGCTGGCGCGCGAGCATGCGGCGGGCCGCCTGGGCGTTGCTCAGGATCGCGGTCAGCGGCTGGCTGAGCTCGTGGGCCAGGGCGCCGGAGAGCTCGCCGAGGACCGCGACGCGGCCCAGATGCGCCAGGAGCTGGCGCTGCTCCTGCGCCTCGCGCTGGGCGCGCTGGCGCTCGGTGATGTCGCGGATCGTCGTGATGAAGCACGCGTGGCCGCCCATCTCGACGGTCTCGGTCGCGATGATCGTCTCGCGCTGCTCACCCGAACGGGTCATGAAGTGCGCCTCGACGTCGCGCACGGGGCCCGGCGCCTCGATCAAGCGTCGCAAGGTCTCCCGGTCCGGGGCGTCGGCGGCGAGCGGCAGCTCCGCCATCGTGCGCCCCACCGCGGCCGCGCGCGTGTAGCCGAAGAGCGCCTCCCAGCGATCGTTGACGTCGATGATCTGGCCGTCCGCGCGCCGACTGATCGCCATGGCGTCCGGGCTCGAGCGAAAGGCGCGGGCGAAGAGCTCCTCGGACGCGCGCACGGCCTCGTCAGCCCGCTTGCGGTCGGTGACGTCGACGTTGACGCCGAGCAGTCGCGTCGGCTGCCCGGCCTCGTCGCGCAAGACCTCGCCCTTGCCCATGACCCAGCGGACGTTGCCGTCGGGATGCACCACGCGAAACTCGACGTCCCAGGGCGAGCCCTTCGCGATCGCCGCCGTGATCGCCTCGGCCACCGCGGGCTGGTCCTCGTGATGGACGACGCGCAGCATGGCGCCGAACGGCGCGGGGCTCGATTCCCGCTGCCAGGTGGTGTCGCCCGGGGGCAGGCTCCAGTCCCAGATCGTCATCTGCGCGGCGTCGAGCGCCACCTTCAGGCTCTCCTCGTTGAAGACCGCCGCGCGCTCCGCCCGCTTTCGCTCCCGCATGACCGCGCTCAGGAGCAGCAGGGGAATGGAGGTGAAGATGAGCCAGAGCTGGATGGACAAGGCGCTGTCGCCCGGGGAGCTCGCGACGAACGGGCCGACGCGATTCATGGCTCCGCGGGTCGCGAGCAGCACGACCACCATGGTGGCGGTGCTCGTGCCGATCGACCCGAACCGCACGGCGGCCCACACCAGGAACGGCACCGGCGCGTACAGGAGCGCCGGGATCCCGCCGAGCCCCGATTCCCGCCACACGAAGACCAGCGCGCTGACGCCGAGGAGGCCGACGCCCAGCCCGACCACTTCGACGAGCGAGCGCGCGGACACTCTCCGCAGGCTCCGCCCGTCGATCTGGGACCATGCGACGATCGCGGGCACGACGGTCAGCTCCGCCAGCACGTTCGAGAAGAAGCGCGCGCGCCAGAGCTGCCAGAAGGCCCCTTCGCCCCAGCCTCCCACGAGCTCCACGAAGCCGACATCGAGAAAGCACGACACGAACACGCCGACGATCGAGCCGAGGACGAAGGCGCCGACGTGACGCGAATCGTCGAACCGCGTCGGGCCTCGGGTGAGGCGGCGAATGCAGGTCGCCCCGATCAGCGCCTGCGAGCAATTGCTGACGAACCAGAGCAGGATCATCGTCAGCGGGATATGGTTGGCGAGCTGGATGGCGAGGTGCGCCGGGAACGCGGCGAGGAGCAGGATCGCCCACGACCTCGTCGGCGACAGTAGCAGCGCGGCCAGCAGGATCGAGTTGGGAGGCCACAGGGTCGACACCGGCGAGGGGTGGATCGTGAACGCGAAGCCGACCCGGGCGCCGATGAAGTAGCCGACGCACACGAGCGTCGCCGCGACGATCGTCGACGCTCGGTCCGTCGGGGTCCTGCTCATGGCACCCTCAGGACTGCGGCCGCAGCCGCACGATGTAGGGCCGCCCGTCGCCGGCCGTTCCGTTCACCTGCAGCAGGCGCGGCGGCTGTCCCGGCTGCGTGTAGAGCGTCGCCGTCCCTTTGCCGCCGCTCTCGCCCTGAATCAAGAGCCTGCCGTCGGCGACCTTCACCGTGCCCCTGGCATCCATGACACCGATCGTGCGCGCCGAGGCCGCCCGGTAGGTGCCGTCGCCCGCGATGGTCACCTCGACATAGTCCTCTCGATCGCGAGAGCCCGCGATCTCGAGGAGACCGACCCATTTGCCCGCGACGCTGGCGAGATCGGTGATCGCCACCGGCGCGGTCGTCGTCGATCCGCTGCCGGCGCATCCGGCGAGCCCGAGCGCGATCACCAAACCCAGCGCGCAGATCCGTGATTTGTCGGCCCGCATCGGCACCTCCCGAGAAACGGTCGCGTTGCCAAAGGCGTGAAGAGTTTACCGCGTCGCGCCCCAGCCCGAGCGGCCGTTCTGGTCTTGTGGTAGCCTCACCGTGCCCTGAGTCGCGACCTTATCCGACCAACGTCCCATTGAGCGGAGTCAAGGGGCCGTATAGGTGTATCAGCACCGAAATGGTGTAGCAGAAAAGGAGCGGAGGGCAAACCTTGCGCACGTTCATTGATCGTTCAATTCTCGCCTCGATGATCATCGGGCTCCTTTTCGTCGCGGCCTGCGCCAAGCGGCCGGTCGCCACGGCTCGCGAGGCGGCGCCGGCGCCTGCGCCAGCGCCGGCCGCGCCGCCGCCGGCTCCCGCGCCGGCCCCCCCGCCGGCCGCGCCTCCGCCGCCGCCCGCCGCGGCCGCGCCGGCTCCGCCACCTCCGGCTCCGCGTCCGGCGCCGCCGAAGGAATACATGGCGAACGACAACCTCAAGCCGATCCACTTCGCGTTCGACAAGGCGGACATCCGCCCGGCCGACGCGAAGATCCTCGACGCGAGCGCCAAGTGGCTCTCCGCCAACCCGAAGCAGATTCTGCTGATCGAGGGGCACTGCGACGAGCGCGGCACTGACGCGTACAATCTGGCGCTCGGCGATCGCCGCGCGAAGGCCGCGATGAACTATCTGGTCGCGCAGGGCGTCGGGAGTGACCGGATCACGCTCGTCTCGTTCGGCGAGGAGCGGCCCCTCTGCAGGGAGCACAGCGAGGCCTGCTGGTCGCAGAACCGTCGAGACGTGTTCCTGATCAAGGAGAAATAGGCTCGCCATCCCGCGGGAGCGCGCGACGACCTCGCGCGCTCCCGCGAATCGCCAACTCTCCCGCTGTCAGCAGCTCTCGATCTCGATGATCCGCCGTGTCTTCAGGCGTCGCCGAGGGCGCGCTTGATGCCGGCGATCAGCGAGTCGTCGTTGAAGGGCTTCCGGAGGTAGTCGATCGCGCCGGCGCGGCGCGCGCGCTCGCGCGTGACCGCGTCGTCGTGGGCGGTGATGAAGACGATGGGAATCCGGCGTCCGGCGGCGACGAGACGCTCCTGCAGGTCGAGCCCGCTGAGCCCGCCGAGGTGCACGTCGAGCACAAGGCATGCCGGCGTGGCTTCTGCCGACTCCAGGAACTCCTCGGCCGACGAGAACGTGCACACGCGGAAGCCGCCCGCGCCGAGCAGGCGGCGGAGGGCTCGCAGGAGCGAGGCGTCATCGTCGATGACGTAGACGAGCGGTAGCGGTGCCGCCGACGGACTCAACCGGTCCGGTCCTCGCCTTCTTCCCGGGCTCTCGGACGATCCACCTGAGGCCCGGGCGGCGCCACTATCGCCGAGCGCGAGGACCGCGCCAATGCGTTGTTGGTCGCATAGGGGCGGGCCGATCGGCTCAGCGGGACGGCGAGCCGCTGTGCTCGGTGACGCTCTGCTCGCAGGGGAGCTCGACGTGGAGGGTGAGCCCCCGGTCGGGGTTGGCGATGGCCCGGATCCGGCCGCCGTGGGCCTCGACGATCGTCCGGCTGATCGCCAGGCCCATCCCGAGCCCCCCGGGCTTCGTGCTCACGAATCGCTCGAACATCCGGGCGAGCTCGGACTCCTTCGCCCCGATTCCGGAATCGCGAATCGCGATCTCGACCAGGCCCGGCGTCCGACGGGTGGTCACGATGGCGATCTCGCGCCGGCCGCCGTCGTTGTGGGCGATCGCCTCGCTCGCGTTGACGAGGAGGTTCAGGATCACCTGCTGGAGTTGAACCGGATCGCCGGCGATCGAGGGCACGACGGGATCGAAGACGCGCACGACTGTGATCCGCTTGCGCATGAAGTCGTGACGCAGCAGGCTCACGACGTCGTCGATCAGATCGTTGAGCGCGATCCCTGACTGGGGCGCGTGTTCCTTGCGCGACAGCGCCCGCAGGCGCTGGATGATCGCCGACGCTCGCCGGGCGTCGGCGGCCATGTCGGTCAGGGCCTCCGACACGTCCGCGTGCGCCATGCCCTGGCGCTCGAGCAGGCGGATCGCCGCCTGCGCATTCGTCACGATGGCGGCCAGCGGCTGATTGATCTCGTGCGCAAGCGAGGCGCTCAGCTCGCCGAGCGTGGTGACGCGCTGGGCGTGCGCGAGGTCCTCGCGCTGACGGCGCGCCTCTTCCTCGGCGTTGTGGCGGCGCGTGATGTCGATGTACGAGATCACGGCGCCGCCTTCGGGACGGCGGAAGGGCTCGACGGCCATCTCGAACCAGCGCTCGACGGCCCCGGACCGGCAGGCGTACTCCAGCCGGACGTCCTCCTTCTTGCCGTTGAGGACGGCGGTGACGGCCTCCAGCGCGCGATAGGCATGGGCATCACCGCCTGCGGCCGCCGCCCGCCAGACCTCGAGACAGTTGGCGCCCACTGCCAGGCCCCGGGCCGGCTCGGCGTTTTCCTCGGCGAAGCGGGTCCACGAATGGTTGAGGGCGATGATGACGCCGTCGCGGTCGATGGCGGCCACCTGGCCGTAGAGCGAGCCGAAGATGGCACTCCGGAGCGCGTTGCTCTCGAGCACGGCCTTGAGCGCAGTGTTCAGCGCGGTGATGTCGATGACGGACCCGACGTAGCCGACGAAGCTACCGTCCTCGTCGATCCTCGGCACGCCGTGATCGAGAATCCACCGGTCCTCGCCATCCCGGCGCCGCAACCGGTAGTCGATCGTGAAGGATCTCCGCTCGGCGACCGCCCGGTAGTACGTCTCGCTGGCGGCCTTGCGGTCGTCCGGGTTCACGCTGTTGACCCAGCCGTCCGTCAGATCCTCGTCGGGGCGCCGGCCGGTCATGTCGAGCCAGCGCCGATTGAAATACGTGCGCCGGCCGTCGGGCTCGGCCATCCAGATCATCAGCGGGGCGGTGTCGGCCAGCAGTCGGAAGCGATCCTCGCTCTCACGTGCCGCACTCGCGGCCCGGCGTCGCGCGAGCGCGTTGGCGAAGATCTCGGCGAGGAGCCGCAGGCGCTGGGCCAGCTCGTCGGGCCACTCGCGCTCGGCGCGGATCGAGCTGAAGGCGAGGGCGCCGCCGACGACGCCCTCGATGATCAGCGGCACCGCCACGAATGACCGGGTGCCCAGCGCGGTCATGTTGCGCCGATCGGTCTGGGCCGTGTCGGGCAGGTCGTCGAGTCGCCCCGCGGCCACGATGTGACCGGCCTGCAGCCGCGAGGCCACCCACGGGAATGCCCGCTTCTCCAGTGATCCCACGATGGCCGGCACTCCGTCGCGGGTCCACGAATGCGTCACCTCGATCACGTCGGGGCGCCGGTCGTCGAGCTCGGCGAGCACCGCGCGGTCCAGGCGCAGGTCCTCCACGATGCGCCCGAGCGCCTTCTCGATCCGGCCGCCGACCTCGCGGGCGGGTGAGGTGACGAAGGCGGCCGAGAGCTCGGAGACGAGCGTCTCGAAGCGCAGGCGCTCGGCGAGTGCCTGCTGAGCCCGGCGGCGCTGTCGCCGGTTCACGAGCAGACCGACGATGAGGGCGGTCTGGAGCGTCACCAGGGCGACGCCGCCCAGCAGCTGCCACTTGTAGAGATCCCACGGCGACGGGGTCCGGAAGCGCACCTCGCTCCCGGCCGGAAGCCGGGCCTCGTCGAGCCCCCAACGCCGCAGCTGGCGCCAGTCGAACACGTACGCGTTCGTCCCGCCGTCGGCGGGGCTTGGACGCTCTCCGCCGAGCACGCGAACCGCGAGCTCGGCGGCCCGCACGCCCTGGGCCTGGAAGCTGACGACGTGCCCGCCGACGATTCCGGCGCCGATGTACGTCTCGCCCGGTCCGTACACCGGCACGCGAGAGCTCGCGGCGACGCGCCGGACGACTTCCGCTCCGATGAGGTTCTGACCGGTGGCGTCGCGCGAGAAGGCTCCGAACAGCACGATCGTGCCCCTCGAGAGCCCGGCGACGCGCTGCAGGACCTGGTCGACCGAGAGATCGGTCAGGTATTCGATTTCGACTCCCGCCCGGTAGCGGTCGACGTCGAGCTGACGCTTGGCCGCGGCCTGCCATACCCGATCGGTGCTTGACGTCCCCGTGATCAGGACCACCCGGCGCGTCGCGGGCTGCAGACGCAGGGCCGCGTCGAGGGTCCTCGCCCAGTCCGCGTTCAGCCATATACCGGTGATGTCGTCGCGGAGCGGGAGGTCGCCGAGCGCGGCCCGGTCGACGCTGGCGAACACGACGGGCGCGCCCCGGAAGAGGTCGGCTCGATACTGGATCGCGAACCGCAGCGCGGTGCTGGCCAGCGCGACGACCAGGTCCAGCTTGACGCCACGATACTTCCGCTCGAGCAGCGCTCGGAGCTCGGGCCGCGGCTCGTCGCCGTGGAACAGAGTCAGGTCGAGATACTCCGTGTAGAAGTAGACCGGCGCCGACAGCCGCGACGTCAGGGTGGATCGGAACGCTTCGTCGATGGCCATTTGGGCCGGAGTGAGCCTCGGCGAGGCGAAGAGCAGCAGCACGTTGACCGGCCGCAGGGTCTCGCCGATCACCGGGGACACACCGTCGGCGGCCATCGCCGATGGGGCGATCAGGAGGGCGAGGAACAGCGCCCACGGCGCGAGTGCCGCATGGCGAGCGCCGCGGAGGAGTCTCACATCATGCTCCCTTCGCAATCCCTATCGTTCCGGAGCCCGTATGGTACACGACCCCGGTGATCCGGAGGCCCGGCGTTACCTCGAGCGGCGGAGGCTGACGGGAAGCCCGGCCTTGACCTGCCCCGTGATCGTGTCCTGCTTGACCGTGAGCTCGCCGAGCGTCAGGCGTTCGAGCGATAGGGTCAACAGCTCTCCCTGGATCGATCCCTTGACGCCGCCGGTCAGCCCCGAGCGTCCCCCCACACTCATGTCACCGGTGACCGCGGTGCCGTTCTGAGTCAACGTCATCGTGACCGGGAGGAACGCGCTCCCGATGCCGGCGCTTCCCGTCCACACCCCGGTCACGTTGGCCGTCGGCGCGCCGGTCGAAGCCATCTGGGCGCGCTCCGCGGCCCCGCAACCGGCCGCCAGGACGCTCCACAGCGCCATCGCCACGACGACCGCTCGCCTCAATCTGGGCCCTCCGCTACCCAGCTAACAAGGTCGGATCGCCTCGTCATACTGGACTTTCGTCCCATCGCGCTCATCGGGAGGCCCTCGCTTGCTGGGCGCCGAGTCCGCTTGCGTTGGCGCGGTCGTGACCGTACAGTTCGGTCGGAATTTGGCCGGAGTGCTTCGTCGGCTCGGCCCTTGCGTCTCCGTTCCGAACCTATATGCGAACGACCGCAATCGTCGCCGGCAGCCTGATCTTGCTCGCGGCCGGCGCCCTGGTCGCCTGGCGGTACTTCGGGCCCTGGCCTCCCAGCCTGACCGGCGCGACGCGAACCGGTGACCATGAGGCCGCCGCGACCTTCGTCGGTGCTCGAACGTGCGCCGGCTGCCACCGGCAGGAGCATGCCGCCTGGGCCGGCTCCGATCACGCGCAGACGATGCAGACGGCGAGCGACGCCACCGTGCTCGGCGATTTCGCGGATCGCCGCTTCTTCTACGGCGCGATCACCTCCACGTTCTTCCGGCGCGAGGGCCGCTACATGGTCCGGACCGACGGGCCGGACGGCAAGCCCGCCGATTTCGAGATCAAGTACACGCTCGGTGTGAGACCGCTGCAGCAATACCTGATCGAGCTGCCGGGCGGCCGCCTGCAGGCGCTGTCGATCGCCTGGGACGCGCGCCAGCGCGAGGCGGGCGGCCAGCGCTGGTTCCACCTCTACCCGAACGAGAAGATCGACTACCGCGACGAGCTCCACTGGACCCGGCGGCAGCAGAACTGGAACTACATGTGCGCCGACTGCCACTCGACGAATGTCCGCAAGGGCTACGACCCCGCCGCCGCTCGCTATGCGACGACGTGGTCGGAGATCAACGTGGCGTGCGAGGCCTGCCACGGTCCCGGATCTCGCCACGTGGCGTGGGCCGCCGCGGCTCGACCCGGCCAGACGTACGACGTCGGCGCCGACAAGGGGCTGACGGTCCTCTTACGCGAGCGACGCGGCGTGCGGTGGGCCATCGACCCGGGCTCGGGTAACGCCAAACGCAGCGTGCCGCGCGCGACGGCCCTGGAGCTTGGCGTGTGCGCTCAGTGTCACGCGCGGCGCAGCCAGATCTCGTCCGACTACGCCGCGGGCCGGCCGTTCCTCGACCACTATCTGCCGGCCCTGCTCACGCCGCCGCTCTACTGGTCCGACGGGCAGCAGCGCAACGAAGTCTACACGTGGGGATCGTTCCTCGAGAGCCGGATGCACTCGGCCGGCGTGACGTGCAGCGACTGCCACGAGCCGCACAGCCAGAAGCTGCGCGCACCCGGCAACCAGGTCTGCGCCCAGTGCCACGCCCCGGCGAAATACGACGTCGGGACGCACCACTTTCACCGCGCCGGCGGTCCGGGTGCCGAGTGCGCCGGGTGCCACATGCCGGCGACGCGCTACATGCTGATCGATCCGCGCCGCGATCACAGCTTGCGGGTGCCGCGGCCCGACCAGTCGGTCGCGCTCGGAGTGCCCAACGCGTGCACGCGCTGTCACGCCGATCGCGAGCCGACGTGGGCGGCGGCGACGATGCGAACGTGGTACGGACACGATGCGGCCGGCTATCAGCGATTCGCCGAGGCGTTCCACGCCGCGGGCACGGGCGCCGTCGCGGTCTCCCGGCAGCTGGCGGCGATTTCTCGCGACCCGCTCCAGCCTCCCATCGTACGCGCCTCGGCGCTGCTTCAATTCCCGCGCGAGCTCGCCCGGTCGCCCGCGAGCGTGGACGCGGTGAAGCAAGCCCTGGGCGACGCGGATCCGCTCGTGCGTCGCGCCGCCGTGACGGCGCTCGAACCGCTGCCGCCCGACCAGCGGAGCGCTCTCGCCGCTCCGCTCCTGAGCGATCCGGTACGCCTCGTCAGGATCGAGGCGGCGCGCGTGCTCGCGCCGATCCGTCCCGAGACCCTCGATCGAGCCACTCGCGCCGCCTACGAGCGCGCCGCCGCGGAATTCGTCGCCGTCCAGCACGTGAACGACGACCGGCCGGAGTCGCGAACGAACCTGGGCACCTACTTCGCCACGAGGGGCCGGGTGGCCGCGGCGGAGGCCGAGTTCCGCGCGGCGCTCGCCCTGGATCCCACGTTCGTGCCGGCGTACGTGAACCTCGCCGACCTCTATCGCGCCGAGCAGCGTGAGCCCGACGTCCGCCGCGTGCTCGCGGAAGGCTTGACGGCCGTGCCCGACGACGCGGCCCTGCACTATGCGCTCGGGCTCGCGCTCGTGCGGGCGCAGCGGACGGCCGAGGGGTTCAGGCACATCGAGCGGGCGGCCGCGCGCGCGCCCGACAACGTGCGCTTCGTCTACACCTACGCGGTCAGCCTGCACTCGACCGGCAAGCCGCGCGAGGCCATCGCCGTGCTGGAGAAGGCGCTGCGGCGCCGTCCGTACGATCGCGACGTGCTGGTGGCCCTGATCACGTTCAACCGCGATCAGGGCGCGATCGAGCAGGCGCTCGGCTACGCCGAGCGAATGGCCGCGCAGTACCCCGACGACCCCGAGGCGCGACGGCTGGTCGCCGAGCTGCGGGCGCGCCCCGGGCGCTGAGCGAGTCCCGGCGCGCATCGACTGGACCTTCGTCCAGGCCACCCGCCGCGTGCCCTCTGTTATTGTCCCCGCGCGCCGAAGGGAGGCGCTCAGATGATGGCTCGCCCACTGCGAATGGGAATCGGCTGACGGCGCCCGGAGCGAAGAAGGAAGATGTACGCTATCTCCTCGGCGTCGGCTGGTCGTTCTGACCGGTGACGCCTGGACGGGGAGGACGCACGATGAAGATGCTGATCGTGGTGCTCGGCGTGGCCGCCGTGCTGGCGGCCCAGGCGTGCCGATCGACGAGCACGCCGAGCGCCGAGGAGGCGGGGGCCCCGAGCGGGGCCGTGGGCGAGGCCACCATGGTGACGGTCCGCGGATGGATCGACGCCGTCGACAAGACCAACCGCACGGTGACCCTGAAGGGTCCGCGCGGCGGCACGGTGACGCTCGACGTGAAGGATCCCAAGAAGCTCGACGCGGTCGAGGTCGGCGATCCGGTCGTCGCCGCCTTCATCGAGGCGCTGGCGCTTGACGTCAAGAAGGTGCCCGGCGCGACGCCCGGCGCGAGCGTGACGGAAGCCCGGGTGGCCTCGAAGCCCGGGGAAACGCCCTCGGGCGCGGTCGGCCGCGAGGTCGTCGTGACCGCGACCATCACCGCGGTGGACCGAAAGGCGCAGACCGTGACCATCAAAGGCCCTCGCGGCAACACGGAGACCATCAAGGTGAAGGACGCGACGAACCTCAAGGGAGTCGAGGCCGGTGACGTGGCGGAGCTGACCTACACGCAGGCGCTGGCGGTCACCCTCGACCGGGCCGGCCAATGAGCGCGCGTGGGCGGATCCTGGCGGCCGCGGCGCTCGCGCTCTTGCTGTCGAGCCCGGCGGCGGCGCAGGACCTTCAGGGAACGTTGAAGAAGATCAAGGACAGTGGAACGATCGCGATCGGCTACCGCGAGCAATCCGTGCCGTTCTCGTTTCGCGGCAACGACGGCAAGCCCGCCGGCTATTCGATCGACCTCTGCTCGAGGATCGTGACGGGCGTCCAGCAGCAGCTCAAGCTGGCCAAGCTCGACGTGAAGTGGGTGCCGGTGACCCCGGAGACGCGGATCGCCGCGGTCGTGAACGGCACGATCGACCTCGAGTGCGGCTCGACGACCAACACGCTCTCGCGCCAGGAGCAGGTCGACTTCAGCCACATGACCTTCGTCGACGGCGGCAGCCTGCTCATCAAGGCCGATCGGGTGGCCGCGATGCAGGACCTCGGCGGTAAGAAAATCGCGCTCATCCCGGGGACGACGACCGAGACAGCGGTGCGCGGAGCGCTCCAGAAGGCGTTCGTCACGGCGCAGATCGTGCCGGTGAAGGACCATCGCGATGGGCTCGCCGCGGTGGAGAGCGGCGGCGCCGACGCCTACGCCTCGGATCGCGTCATCCTCATCGGGCTCGTGGTGACGGCGAAGGAGGGACAATTCGCCATCGGCGAGCAGTACCTGTCCTATGAGCCGTACGGCTTCATGCTGCGGCGTGGCGACGCGCCGTTCAGGCTGGCCGTCAACCGCGTGCTCTCGAGCCTCTACCGGTCGCGCGAGATCATGCAGATCTACGCCCGCTGGTTCGGCAAGCTCGGCGAGCCCGGCAATCTGTTGATCGCGATGTACGCGCTGCACGCGCTGCCCGAGTAGGCCCGAGCACGCTTCGCGCACGGCCTGCCCCGCGGCTCGGTGGTGGGCCGCGCTTGGGTATGCTAAGCGCGCCATGAGCGAGGGCTTCCCGAGACGTGCCCGGCGCTGGCGCTATCTCGGCTACGCCGCGGGCGCCCTGCTGGCCCTGGCGCTATTGCTGGTTCTCGGGTCGTGGCTCGCCGTCCGTATCTGGGGACCGGAGTTTGCTCGCGAGCGCCTGGAGATCGCGCTCAGCTCGGCGCTCGAGCGTCCGACGCGCGTCGAGCGAGTTTCCGTCCAGCCCTGGCTCGGTCGCGTGGTCATCGGCGACGTCACGGCCGCCGCGCGGCCGGGCGAGCCGGGTCCCCACTTCTTCAAGCTTGCGCGGCTCGAGATCAACCTCGGCCTGAGCAGTCTCTGGCGTCGCCGGCTGGTCCTGCGATCGATCCGGCTCGAGCGCGACTGGGCGCGTCGCCTCGTCGAGCAGGACATCGTGAGAGCGAAGTTTCTCGACGCGCGCTTCGCCGCCTTCGTGTTCCCGGACGACGACGCGATCACCCGCGAGCTCGGGCCCGGCGAGCACGACGAGGGCGCGCGCGAGCGGCTGGTCCGCCAGGCGGCTTCGGAGGCCCAGGCGACGTGGCTGGCCGAGGCGCGCCGGCGCGCGTCCATCAAGATCTTGCTCCCGGCCGGCTCGTCCGTGCCGCCCCGTTCACGATACCTTGATCGGATCGGTCGCTGATCCTAGCGGGATTCGGTCGCGGGCGCGTCGGCGGCGGTGACCGTGGGCTCCGGTCTGGGGTTGTGGCTTCGGATGGCGAGGTCGAGGGCGCGGAGCATCGCGAGGATGTAGGCGTCTTCTCGCCAGCGGCCGAAGAGGTGGTCGGCGCCGAGGCCGACGATGTTGATGCCGCCGGGCCACACCGTGTCGGCCAGGAGCACCACACCGTCGTTCGGGCCGTGGGAGCCGAGCACCTGATAGCCGGGGTAGACCTGGTAACCCACGCTGCCCGAGACGGGCACCGCGACGATGTTGAGGACCGTGACCGTCTCCGGCAGCCGCAAGGTTTCGAGGCGTCGCCGGCTCCGTTCGGTCTCGAGCGATTCCAGTGCGTCCCAGCTCCAGCCGCTCAGGAAGAAGATTCCGCGAGCCAGCCACTTGACGGGCACGCGCAGGGCCGAATCGGCGAGGGGCGTCCCGCGCAGCGCGCCGGCGATGTTGATCCACGCCGCGACGCAGGCGCCTTCCTCGGGCGTGAGGCTGGACAGGGCCGCGGCCGCCTCGGCACCGGACTTGCTGGCGCTGACCAGGAAGAGCGGGCCGCCCTCGCAGCCCGTCTCGCGTATCGTCCGCGCGATCACGGCCGCGTTGTCCTCGACCGAATCGCTTTCGCCGGACTCGATCAAGCGATTGCGCACGCCGAGCGTGTCGAGGATCCGGCGCTGGTTGGCGAAGTCGGAGCCATTCTCGGGATGGCTCTTGTAGAGCCACGACGGCGCGAAGAGGAGCGTGTACGGGAAGGCGCCCGGGCCTCGCAGGGCATCCGCCGAGCGTTCCGCGCCTTCCTGCAGGAAGCGGTCGAACGCCGCTTGGACCGCGCGACTGCGCGGCTCGGCGGCGAGCGCCCGGGCGAAGACCAGCGCGGAGAAGTCCATCGACGTCCGGTTCGCGAGCTTTTTCAGAAACGCCTGGTCCGGGAGCTGGGCACTTTCGCCGGCGCCCCCGGTCTGAGGCTCGCTCGAGGCGAGATCGGTCAGGCGCGGCCTTTCCGACGCGGCCGGGAGCCGGGCGTCGGCGGAGCGTCTGGCCAGCACGTCGGCGAGCAGCCGTCGCGCCGCGTCGGAGTCGACGAGGGCCGCCAGCTCCGAATCCGGCGCGTCGCTGTTCACCAGATCGATCGGGCGCGCGCAACCGAGCGCCAGGGTCGCCGCGAGCGCGAGCCCGGCGCTCGCCATCGTCCACGAGTGACGGAACACCAAGCAGCCTCCGATGCCGGAATCGACCGCCGTCGCGATCATTATAGGCAGGCTCTTCGGTCGGGCGGGCGAGAACTCGACGAACGGGGCTAGCCCGCTGCGGGTCGGGCGATCTCGTGCAGGTACCACTCCGTGTAGAGGATCACGTTGTATTCGCGCTTCGTCGAATAGGGGCCCGGCGTGAAGGCCGACGAGCTCACGCCGGCCTGATTCTTCTCGCAGAGGTCCCAGTCCTGCTCGCTGGTCAGCTCCCAGAACGGGAGCAGCGCGTCGAGCGTATAGTCCTTCCCCTCGACGGCGTCCTCGGCCACGAGCCATTGAACCTGCACGAGCGTCTTCTGCGGCCCGGCCGGCGCGAGCCGCGTCGACACCGAGTGGTCGCCGCTCGAGTGGTTCCAGAAGTTCGGCATCGTCCGCATGCGGAGCGTGCCCACGTCGCGCGTCCGGTAGGAGCCCATCAGCGGCGCGACGGGCCGCCCGTCGATCGACTCGCTGACCCAGCCCGGCACCAGCGGCGTGCGGTTGATCGACCACCAACAGTCGGGCGACGGGAAGCGCACCAAGCCCGCCTCCTGATAGTCGATGCGCACGCCGTCGGCCGCGAGACGGTCCGACGTCGCCCGCGCCTGGGTCTCGATCTCGAGCCGGAGCGCCGCGTCGTCGATCGGCGCGTTGTCGTAGTTGGCCTTGATGTACTGCGGGTGGTTGACGTTGCAGTGCCAGCACTCGCGGTTGTTCTCCCACACGAGCTTCCAGTTCGCGCGCACCTCGTAGCGCCGCGTCGCCGCGACCTTGGCGCGCGCGAGCCCCTGGGGCCGTAGCAGCGCGCCGAGCGCTTCCTCGGCGCCGTCGAACGCCGGCGGCTCGCCGGCCAGGCAGACGAAGATCAGCCCGCCGACCTCGCGGACGTGCACCCGGTGCAGACCGAAGTTGGACCGGTCGAGGTCGCCGTCCTTGTCCATCCCGCCGCACGCGATGAGCTCGCCGTCGCGCGCGTAGGACCACTGGTGATACGGGCAGACGATCCGGGCGACGTGACCGGACTCGGCCTGGCAGACCTTCATGCCGCGATGGCGGCAGGTGTTGTGGAGCGCGTGGATGCGCTCGTCGTCGCCGCGGATGACGATGATCGAGTCCGTGTCGACGTCGAAGACGAAGTAGTCGCCCGGGCCCTTGACCTGGCAGGTGTGGCCGGCGAAGAGCCAGTGGCGGCGCCAGATGCGCTCGAGGTCGAGCTGGTAGATGCCCGGGTCGGTCTGGAACTCGCGCTGGAGCGCGTGGCCGGCCTTGTGCTCGGCGATCAGACGGCCGAGGAGCACCCGGGCGTCGGCGAGCTGGGACGACGTGAGGAATGTGCTCGACATCGCCTCCTCATTATAGGCGACGTCACGATGAGCGACGTCGACCGCGGCGGCGCCTTTACCGGCGGAGTCTGACGCCGGCTGGATCGTAGAGCACGTCGGCCGCGACCTGAGCGGCGAAGCGCGCGCCGAAGGCTTGCACCTCGAGCGGCGTGCCGATCGCCGAGAGCGCGGGCGGCAGATATACGAGGCCGATGTGCTTCGCGACGGTGTAGCCCCAGCCCGCGCTCCGCAGGCGGCCCACGATGCGGCCGTCCGCGGACACGGCCTCGCCGCCGTAGAGGTCGGAGGCTTCGGGCATCGGCGCCGCGAGCGTGATCGTGCACAGCTTTCGCTGGGCGCCCTCGGCCCTGATCCGGAGCAGCGCCTCGCGCCCGACGAAGTCGCCCTTCCGCAGGCGCACGCAGAAGCCGAGCCCCGCTTCGTACGGGTTCTCGGCCGGCGTGAGATCGGTGCTCCAGTACCGGTAGCCCTTCTCGAGCCTCAGCGAGTCGACGGCCTTGTAGCCGACGGGCTCGATCCCGAGGGGCCGCCCGGCGGCCAGCAGTGAATCCCACACGCGCACAGCCTGCCGGCCCTCGACGTAGAGCTCCCAGCCGAGCTCGCCGACGTAGGTCACGCGCTGCGCGTCGACGGCGGCGCCGGCGATCTCGATCCGTTGCGCCGACATGTACGGGAAGGCGGCGTTCGACACGTCCCTCACGGTGACGGCCTCGAGCACGCGCCGCGCTTCGGGGCCCCAGAGGCCGATACAGGCGAACTGGTCGGTCACGTCGCGCACGTCCACGCCGCCGTCAGGCGGCATGTGCATCCGGATCCAGCCGAGATCGCTCGCGACGAAGTTGCTGCCGGTCGTCACGCGGAAGCGGTCAGGGCCCCAGCGCGTGACGGTCAGGTCGCTCTCGATCCCCCCGCGCGGGTTGAGGAGCTGCGTGTAGACCACGCTGCCGACCGGGCGGTCGACGTCGTTGTCGGCCAGGCGCTGCAGCAGCGCCAGGGCCCCGGGGCCGCTCACGTCGAGCTTGCCGAACGAGGTGAAGTCGAACAGTCCAACGCGCTCGCGGACGGCCCGGTGCTCGACGCCGACGCGCTCGAAGAACGCAGGCCGAGCCCAGCCCCAGCGCCGCTGGTCCGCGCCGGCGCGGCGCCCCGGTGTGCCGGGCACGAAGTAGTTCGCGCGCTCCCAGCCGCTCTTCTCGCCGAACACCGCGCCCGCCGCGGCGAGCCTCCCGTCGAGCGGGCTCAGGCGTCGCGCGCGGGCCCACTCGTTCTCGTCGTGAGGATAGCGGAGCATGTAGTAGTACCTGTACGACTCGCGCGCGCGCTCGGCGGCGTACCCGCGGTCCTCGTACACGGGGCCGAAGCGGCGCACGTTCAGCTCGGTCACGTCGTGCGGCGGCTCGCCGTCGACGAGCCAGTCGGCGACGATGTGGCCGATCGCGCCGCCGGCGCCGAAGCCCGTGTGCGAGAGCCCGGCCGCGACCCAGAAGCCGGGCACGCCGGGGAGCGGACCGAGCAGCGGGCGGCTGTCGGGCGTGATGCCCTCGGGGCCGTTCACCAGGTGCGCCAGCTCGGCCTTCGCCAGGACGGGCACTCGCCGGATGGCGCCCTCGAGGATCTCGCTGAACAGCTCCCAGTCGGACGGCAGGAGCTGCTGCGTGAAGTCCCACGGCACGCCGCCGACCGACCACGCGACCGGGTTTCGCTCGAAGCCGCCGATGAGGAAGCCGCCGACTTCTTCGCGCATGTAGACGAGGTTCTCCGGGTCGCGCAGGCACGGCGTCGTGCGCGGGAGCTCGCTGCCCGGAATGGGCTTCGTCGCCAGGTGCTGGTGGACGAGCGGCGTGATGGGCAGGCTCGCGCCGACCATCGCCGCGATCTGCCCGGCCCACATCCCGCCGGCGTCGACGACGGTCTCCGTCCGGATGGCGCCGTGATCGGTCTCGACCGCGGCGACCGCGCCGCGCGCGGTACGCGTGATCCCGGTGACGCGCACGCCCGTGTCGAGCTCGACGCCCAGCCGGCGCGCGCGGGCGGCGAGCTCCATCGTGGCGCCGCTCGGATCGAGCCAGCCATCACCGGGCAGGTACATCGCGCCGTAAAGGTTCTCGCCGGACATCAGGGGGAAGATGCGGAGCGATTCCGCCGGCGAGATCGTGTCGACGTCGAGACCGATCGCGCGGGCCATGCCGACCTGGCGCTGGAGGAAACGAAGCTGATCGTAGCTCGACGCGACGCGCAGGCTGCCGACCTCGTGCCAGTGCTGCGCCGCGCCCGGCTCCGCCTGCAGCTGCCGATACAGCTCGATGCTGTATTTCCGCATCCGCATGAGCGTCGGCGACGTGTGGAAGTGCGTCACCATCCCGGCGGCGTGCCACGTCGATCCGCTCGTCAGCTCGCCCTTGTCGACGAGCACCACGTCGGTCCAGCCTTTCCGCGCCAGATGGTAGGCGACGCTGCAGCCCGCGATGCCGCCGCCGATGATGACGACCCGCGCCCGCTCTCTCATGCTAGCGCTGCTCCGACAGCGCCTTGACGTGGTCGAGCACGCGGAGGTGGATGCGCGAGATGATGGCGTCGGCGAAGAAGGCCAGGCAGAGCCACGCGGATTGGCCGGCGTCCACGGCCCGGCGCAACGTCATGCCGACCCCGATCCACACGAACGGCAGCGTCCACGCCGCCATCGCCCAGCCGAGCCACTCGGGGCGTTGCCACGGCACCTGATGGCGAAGCAGCACGGACGGCGGCGCCAGGTAGTCGAGGGGCGACCAGAATCGTCCAACGACCAGTCCGATGGCGGCCGCGTCGATCGCGTACTTGAGGATCATCAACGCCAGGCCGTGGCTGAAGTAGGTCCGACGATCGACCGGGTCGCTCAGCGTGAACCAGAGGCGAAGCCACCGAGCGAGACCTTGCACCACCGCGACGCCTACCGCCGGCGCCACGCCTGAGTTCGGCGCTCGAGCGCGCGCGCCAGGATCAGGTGGAGCATGCGCGCCCCCACGTTCGTGTAGAAGATCATCATCGCCATGGCGGCGGCCGAGGCGATCTCGCCGGTGTCGTCCATGTTCAGGACGGAGATCGACGCCAGCTCGGTCTTCGGCCCGTAGATGAAGACGACGCCGGAGACGGTCGTCATCGCGTTGACGAACATGTAGATCGCGATGTCGAGCGTGGACGGCAGGCACACCGGGACGGTCACGCGCCAGAAGGTCCGGTAGAACGGCTGCTTCAGCGACGCGGACACCGTCTCGAACTCGGGATCCATCTGGCGCAGCGCGGTGAGGGCGGTCAGGTGCCCGACGGTGTAGAAGTGCATGATCGTGTTGACGACCAGAATCGTCATCGTGCGGTAGAGCACGTTGAGCGGATTCGCCGGCGCGTTGAAGAAGAAGATGTAGGCGAGACCGAGGACCAGGCCGGGCACCGCCATCGGGAGCATCGCCAGGAAGTGAAAGATCCCGCGACCCAGCGCGAAGCCGCGGGCCTTCTCGACGAGGTAGGCGCCGACGAACACGACGACGGTCCCGACCACGCTCGTCAGGAGCGCCAGCCGGATCGAGTTGTAATAGGAGGCCCAGCCGCCGCCGCCCTTCTGGTCGAAGTCGTAGTGGGCCCAGGTCAGGGCGAGGTTGTAGGGAAAGAACTTCACGACGGCGGCGAACTGCGAGATCGCGACGATGCTCAGGAGCGCGCAGCCGATCACGACGCAGTAGGCCAGCATCAGGAGGTCGAACAGCGGCTGCGGCTTCGGCTCGTAGGGCACCGCGCGCGCGGAGAGGAGCGCCACCTGGCGGCGGCGCACCGCGCGATCGACCATGAAGGCGAAGACCGCGGGCACCAGCAAGATCACGCTCACGACCGCGCCCATCTGAAAGTTCTGCTGGCCGATGACCTGCTTGTACACGTCGGTCGCCAGCACGTTGTACTGGCCGCCGATGACCTTCGGCGCGCCGAAGTCGGTGACCACGGTGGTGAAGACGACGAAGGTGGCGCTGATCAAGCCGTAGCGCGCGCCGGGCAGGGTGACGGTCCAGAAGATCTTCGGCCGCGACGCGCGCAGGGCCACCGCCGCCTCGTAGAGCCGGGCGTCGGCGAGGGCCAGCGCGGCCAGGACGATCAGCAGGGCGTGGGGGAAGGTGGTGAACACCTCCGCCATCACGATGCCGATCGGGCCGTAGATGCTGTGACCGAAGAGCGCCGCCTTCAGAAGGCCCTGGTTGCCGAAGAGATAGACGAGGGCCAGGCCCGGCAGGAGCGAGGGTACGAGGATCGGGACGAGGGCGACGGTCTTGAAGAAGCCGCGGAAGGGCATGCGCGAGCGGGTGAGCGCGTCGGCGTAGAGAAACGCGAGCGGTACCGTGATGACGGTGCTGAGGATCGACACCCCGAGACTGTTGCCGATCGACTGGGACAGGGCCGGCGTGGAGAAATAGCGGACGTAGTTGGCGAGGCCGACGAACTCATCTCGAGATCCCTGCAGGCTCTTGGCGAGCATGAGACCGAGGGGCAGCGCGAGGGCGGCGACCAGATAGAGTCCGATGACGCCGATGAAGAGGCGCATGAGCCGGTCGTCGCGGCTCAACTCGGGCCGGACGATCGCGGCGGCCTGGTCCGCGCGCGCGAGCGCGGCGTCAGCGATTGACGGGGCTCCTGGGGTAGATCCGAATCCGCTCGGGCGGCAGCAGCACCGAGAGCGTGCTCTTTTCGGTTATCCGGCGCCGCCGGACCATGTCGGCCGGAAGATCGGCGCGCAGGAGCACTCCCGCCGCCGCGTCGCCGGCCAGGTCGGCCCGGAAGAACGAGCCCAGGAAGACGAGCGCGTCCACCCGCACGGTCAGGGCGTTCGATTCGCTCCGGCCGCCGTCGTGAACCACGATGTCCTCCGGTCGGATGGCGAGCGTCACCTCCGTCCCGGCGGCGAGGCCCTCGACGTCGCACGCGAGCTCGGAGCGACCGAGCCGGACCGCGCCGTCGCGCACGACCGTCCCGGCCACGAAGTTCATCACGCCGATGAAGTCGGCGACGAACGGCGACGCCGGCTCGCGGTAGATCTCGAGCGGCGTGCCGACCTGCTCGATCGCGCCGGCGTTCATCACCACGATGCGGTCGGCCATCGTGAGCGCCTCTTCCTGGTCGTGGGTGACCATGATCGTCGTCACGCCCAAGCGCCGCTGGAGCGCTCTGATCTCGTGGCGCAGGTGCACGCGCACCTTCGCGTCGAGCGCGGAGAGCGGCTCGTCGAGCAGCAGGAGCCCCGGCGAGGTCGCCAGCGCGCGCGCGAGCGCGACCCGCTGCTGCTGGCCGCCCGAGAGCTGGGCGGGATACTTGTTGCCGTGTTGGGCCAGGCCCATCAGGTCGAGCAGCTCGTGGACGCGCTTGACGAGCTCGCCGCGCGGCATGCGCGTGTTCTCGAGGCCGTACGCGACGTTCCGGGCGGCGGTCAGGTTCGGGAAGAGCGCGTAGGACTGGAACACGATCCCGAAGTCGCGCTTGGTCGGCGGCAGCGCGGAGATGTCACGGCCGTTCTGCTCGATGCGGCCCGTCGTCTGGATGTCCAGCCCGGCGATCGCCCGGAGCAAGGTGGTCTTGCCGCATCCGGACGGGCCGAGGAAGCAGACGAACTCGCCCTCGACGATCTCGAGCGAGATGTCGTCGAGGGCGGTGAAGGCGCCGAACGTCTTGGTGAGGCGGCTGATCCGCAGATAGGGCGTCGTTACCGTTCTCCCTACTTCTTCGGCTCCGACTTCGCGCCGTAGCGCTTTTCCCACTCGGCCAGGATCTTGGCGCGGTTCGTGGCCGCCCACTGGAAGTCGTTTTTGGCCATGTGCTCGAGCATGTTGGCCGGCAGGTGCTCGACCGGCTGCGACATCTTCGAGATCGCGACCACCGCGTAGCCCTCGTTGTAGAGCTTCATCGCCTTGTCGGTGACCGACCAGTTGACGAGCGTCTTGGCGGCCTCGAGGTTCTTCGTGCCCTTGACGATCGCGGTCGCTTCCATGTCCCAGCCCGAGCCCTCCGAGGGGAACACGATGTCGATCGGCGCGCCCTGCTTCTTCTGCCGCGCGGCGCGGAACTCGAAGGACACGCCGAGCGGGTACTCGCCGGCGCCGGCCATCGTGCACGGCTTGGAGCCGGAGTGCGTGTAGACGCCGATGTTCTGGTGGAGCGCGTCCATGTACTTCCAGCCCTCGGTCTCGCCGAAGAGCTGCAGCCAGCTCGACACGTCGAGGAAGCCCGTGCCCGACGAGGCTGGGTTCGGCATGACGACGGCGCCCTTGTACACGGGCTTCGTCAGGTCCTTCCACGAAGCCGGCTTGGGCAGGTTCTTCTTCTGGGCCTCGACGGTGTTGAAGCAGAGGGCCGCGACCCACGCGTCCATGCCGACCCACGTCGGCGGATTGTCCTTGTCGCGGAACTGCGCGTCGAGCCGCTCGACGCCCTTCGGGGCGTACGGCATCAGCATGCCTTCGGGCTTGAGCACCAGGAGGCTCGTCGCAGCCAGACCCCAGATCACGTCCGCCTGCGGATTGGCCTTCTCGGCGAGCAGCTTGGCGGTGATGACGCCGGTCGAGTCGCGGACCCACTTGATCTCGATGTCCGGGTAGTCTTCGTTGAAGCGGGCGGCGTACTTCTTGAGATCGTCAGCCTCGACAGCCGTGTAGACCGTCAGGGTCGCCTTGGCGGCGCGGACGGTGGTCGCCGCGAATCCGATCGCCGCTGCGACGATCGCCGCGCACGCCAGCAACGAGCCGAGTCTGACCGTTTTTTCAGCCATTGAGGGCCCTCCCTTCGCGAGGTGGCGCGATTTTAGCCCAGACGCCGCGCTTTGTCAGGGCTCGCCACGAAACCGTCACACGAGCCGATCGCGCAGCCGTGAGCTGATCGCGTCGACCACCATCACCATGGCCACCGTCACCAGCAGCACCGTGGACGCCGCGCGGTAGTCGATCATTCGGAGATAGGTCTGCAGATAGAAGCCGATGCCGCCGGCCCCGACGAAGCCGAGCACGGTCGCGGCGCGGATGTTGGTCTCGAGACGATAGAGGACGTAGGAGAGAAAGAGCGGGAGCACCTGGGGGATCACGCCGAAGCGCAGGACTTGCAGCCGCGTCGCGCCGGTCGCGGTGATCGCGTCGACCGGCCCGGGATCGACGCCCTCGACGGCCTCCCCGTAGAGCTTGGCGAGCGAGGTCGTCGTGTACGCCACGACGGCGAGGACGCCGGGGAAGGGGCCGAGACCGACCGCGGCGACGAAGACCAGGGCATAGACGAGCGTGTCCACGCTGCGGAAGAAGTTGAGCACCGCGCGCGCCGGGTAGAACACGGCGCCGGGCGCCACGTTGCGCGCGGAGAGGAAGCCGAGCGGCAGCGCCAGGACGGCCGCCACTCCCGTGCCGAGCAGCGCGATCTCGACCGTCTTGAGGGCACCCAGCAGGGCGGCCGGCAGCACGCTCGGGTCGGGGGGCATCATGCGCCGGACGAAGTCGAAGATCCACGGCAGGCCGCGCGCCAGGCGCACCGGATCGGCGCCGGTGTCCCAGACGAGCCACGCGAGCACGACGAGGGCAACGAAATATGAGGCTCGTTTTATTGTAGCGAGTGCCATGAGCCCGGCTTGGACCGAGGGTGGCCTGAGACAGATGCGACCTGGCTCCGCACGCCCGGTCTGAGGCTAGACGTGTCCCGGCCCAGCTTCATGGTGTCTCTCCTTCGCCGTAGATCGCGCGGACCACAGTCGGTGTCAGGGCCGCGGGCGGGCCGTCGAAGGCGATGCGGCCCTCGCGGAAGCCGACGATGCGCGTGGCGTAGGCCAGCGCGGTCTCGAGCTGGTGCTGGCTCACGACGAGCGTGAGGCCCTGCTCGACATTGATCGCCTTCAGGATGTCCATGATGCTGCTGGTGAGGGCCGGATCGAGGCTCGCCGTCGGCTCGTCGGCCAGGATGACCGCGGGCCGCTGGGCCAGCGCGCGCGCGATCGCGACCCGCTGCTGCTCGCCGCCCGAGAGGGTATCGGCCCGCCGCGCGGCGAGGTGGCCGAGGCCCACCTGATCCAGACACGCGCGCGCCCGCTCGCGATCGGCCCGGGGAAAGCTCCCGAACAGGCTCGGCACCGGCGGCACGTAGCCGAGCCGCCCCGCCAGGACGTTGTCGAGCGCGGAAGCGCGGCGCACCAGGTTGAACTGCTGGAAGACCATGCCGATCTGCCGGCGCACCCCGCGGACCGCGGGCGCGCCGGCGCCGGTGACGGCGCGGCCGGCCACCTTGATCGTCCCGGCGGTGGGGTCGACCAGGCGGTTCAGACAGCGCAGGAAGGTGGTCTTGCCGGCGCCGCTCCGACCGAGGACCACGACGAACTCGCCGCGCTCGATCGAGAGGTCGACTCCGTGGAGCGCGACGGTCGAAGGCGGCAGGACGACCCGCAGCCCCGTCACCTCGATCATCGGAGCGGCCGCGGCCGGAGTCAGCGCGGCTTGACGCCGAGCAGCTCGACCGCTGCGCGCACCGGGTCGTAGTCGCGGTCGTCGGCGGGCGCGAACCCGTCGATCTCGTAGAGCCGACGCAGGAGTGCGGCGTAGGCCGGCGCGCGGATCTGCAGGAGGGCGTCGCGCACCTTTGCGAACGTCGCCGGATCGAGGCCCGCGCGCGCCGCGATGCCGGCCTCGGGGATCTCCGGCGTCTCGGCGATATAGATGATGCGCTCGCGCTCGGCCGGGTCGCTCAGGTATTGCTCGCGGGCCATGTCGAACGAGGCCAGCGCGTCGACGTGGCCGTTGAGCAGCGCGCGCATGCCGGCGTCGTGCGCGCCCGCGAAGAGGACCTCTCGGAAGAAAGTCTTGGGGTCGCGGTCCTTCACGAGCCCGCGCTGGATCAAGAGCACCATCGGGTAGGTGTAGCCCGAGGAGCTGGCCGGGTCGATGAACGCCATCGTCTTGCCCCGCAGATCCTCGAGCGTCTTGAGCCCGGATTCCTTGCGGACGTAGATCCGCGAGGTGAACGAGCTCTTGCCGTGCCAGAGGTTGCGCACCATGATCGTGGCCTTCGCCTCGCGGCTCGCCAGGACATAGCCGACGGGGTGCACGAAGGCAAGATCTGCAGTGCGATTACGCAGCGCCTCGATCACCGCGGCGTAGTCCGAGGCGACCGTGACCCGCACCGGGATTGCCGTGAGCTTCGTCAGCACCCGCGCGAACTCGTCGCCGGTGGCGAGCAGATCGGTCGGCTTCTGCGAGGGCGTGAGCACCAGGTGCAGGCCCTCGGCGGCGACGGCGAAGCCCGGCGGCGCGACGCTCAGCGCGAGCACGCACAATGCAAGGAGCGCCAGAGCGCGGGCGACCATCGGCGGTGAGTGTACCATCGCCCTGACCGCCGTCTTCGCGATCGCTACAGGAGATGCGGTCTTCACTGCGTTCGCCGTCTGCGTCCCGGTTGACGACGAACGTCATGATCCACGAGACCCCGTACATGACCGGATGCGCGACCAGTGCGAACCCGCCGATATGTGTCCCTTGGATCAACCTGGCACAAGGTCGGGGTCGCCGAGAATACATCGTGGTCGTGACCAGGCGCCCGGGTACCATCGAGATACCGGCCATGAGATTCTTCTGGGCCCTGGTCTTCGTCGCCGCCGCCGCCGGCGGCATCTATCTGGCCGACCGGATGGTCCTGGCTCCGAGCCGCGCCATGCAGCGCCAGCTCGCGGAGAAGGACGCGGAGATCCGCGCCCTCACCGAGCGCAATCAGGCCCTCGAAGCCGCCATTCGACTGCTGCGCTACGCCGAGCGGCGCGCGCGGCTCGTCGTGCTCGATCAGACGCCCGGGCCCGAGGGTCATCCGCGGACGCGCGTCCGGTTCACCGAGCTCGACTCGCAGGGCGATCCGGTCGGCGAGCCGCGCGAGCTCACGCTCGACGGTGACGAGATCTACGTCGACACGCTGGTGATCAAGTTCGAGGACGATTTCGTGATGGCCGGCGACGCGCTCAAGGGCAAGGCGCTGATGCTTTTCCGTCGGATCTTCACCGACCGCAAGCGGCCGTCCGAAGGCGAAGTGTTAGACAAAGAAGGACAGATCCCGCAGAGCTACGCCGCCGAGCGGGCGCCGACCGCGTTCGAGCGCGAGCTGTGGGCGCGGTTCTGGGAGCTGGCCAACAACCCTGAGGAGGCCAAGCGGCGCGGGGTGCGGGCGCTGCACGGCGAGGCGGTCTCGACCCGCGTGCGCAAGGACCGCGTCTACTCGATCACCTTGCGCTCGACCGGAGAGCTGACGATCCAGCCGATCAAGTAGCGTTGACAAGCGCGCCGGGCGTGCGACGATAGCTCGCCTCATGAGCGCGCCTACCGCGGAAGTCGTCATCTGCGGCGCCGGCATCGCCGGCATCGCCGCCGCCTATCACCTGGCCGTGCGACGCGGCGTCACCGGCGTCGCCCTCGTCGACGAGGGCCCGCCGCTCTCGCTCACCAGCGACAAGTCGACCGAGTGCTACCGCAACTGGTGGCCGGGACCCGGCGACGACATGGTCGCGCTCATGAACCGCAGCATCGATCTGCTCGAGGAGCTGGCGCGCGAGAGCGACAACCGATTCCTTCTGAACCGGCGCGGCTATCTCTTCGCGACGGCCGATCCGGCGCAGGTGCCGGCGTTCGTCGAGCGCGCGACGGAAGCCGCCACCCGCGGCGTGGGCCCGGCCCGCATCCACCGCCACGCGTCGAGCGATTACGAGCCCGCACCCGCCGACGGCTTCGAGGATCAGCCGACGGGAACGGACGTCATCACCGACCCGACGCTCCTGCGCCGATACTTTCCGCAGCTGGCGAGCGACACCGTGGCCGTGCTGCATGCCCGCCGCTGCGGCTGGTTCAGTGCCCAGCAGCTCGGCATGTACCTGCTCGAGCGCGCGCGCGAGCACGGCGTGCGGTTCGTGGAAGGACGCGTCGAGCGGATCGACACGACCGGCGGGCGCGTACGCGGCGTGCAGATCGCCGCGCGGGGCGGCGACCTTCGCATCGCGACAGGCCGCTTCGTGAACGCGGCCGGCCCGTTCGTCGGCCGGATCGGCCGCCTGCTCGGGCTCGACCTGCCGGTGTTCTCCGAGCGCCACGCGAAGGTGGCCTTCAACGACGCGCTCGGAGCGGTACCGCGCTGGGCGCCGATGACGATCTGGACCGATCCGATCACCTTGCCCTGGTCCGACGAGGAGCGGCAGGAGCTTCTGGCGTCGGCCGAGCACAAGCGGCTCGTCGAGGAGTTTCCGGCGGGCGTGCACGGCCGTCCGGAGGGTGCCGGCGACAGCCCGGTCGTGCTCCTGATCTGGACCTACGACATCGAGCCGGTCGAGCCCACGTTTCCTATCGAGTTCGACGCCGCCTACGGCGAGATCTGTCTGCGCGGCATGTCGCGGATGATCCCGGCGCTCTCGCGGTATCTGACACGCTTACCGCGCGTTGTCGTCGACGGCGGCTACTACACGAAGACGCGCGAGAACCGGCTGCTCTCCGGGCCGCTCCCGGTGGACGGCGCCTACATCCTGGGGGCGCTCTCCGGCTACGGGCTCATGTCGTCGAACGGCGCCGCGGATCTCCTGGCCGATCACATCGCCGGGCGCGCACTCCCGCGCTACGCGCCGGCGTTCCTGCTGTCCCGGTACGACGACCCGGCGTATCGCGCGCTCGTCGAGCAGTGGGGGGATTCGGGGCAGCTCTGAGCCCGTCCGGGGCGCTCACGCGGCGATCATCTCGAGAGGAGAGCGGTCATGGCGGCGAAGATCGAGAAATACTGCGCGCCGGGTGTCTACGATCCGCCCGGCTACAGCCAGGCCATCAAGGTGACAGGCGCTCAGACGATCCTGTTCCTCGCCGGCCAGGTGCCGTACGAGATGGACGGGACCGTCAAGCATCGCGGCGACTTCAGGGGCCAGGCGCGCGCGGTGTTCGGCGCGGTCAAGGCGCTCGTCGAGGCGGGCGGCGGCAGCCTCGCCAACGTCGTGAAGATCACGACGTACGTCACCGACGTCCGCTACCGGCTCGACTTTCGCGCCGTGCGCGACGAGGTCTTCGGCCAGAAGGGCCCGGCCTCCACGATGGTCCAGGTCGCCTCGCTCTCGCACCCGGACTACCTGATCGAAGTCGAAGCGCTCGCGGTCGTCTAGCGCGCGCCCCGCGGACGCGCTCACGGCAGGGACGCGCGGACCGCGGCGAAGGGCGCCGTCCACCCGACGATGCCACCCTGCGCGTGCACCATGGCGAGCGTGGCCTGCTTGAATTCCGGGAAGTAGCTCGCGGTCGCGTCCTCGACCAGCAGGCAGTCGTAGCCGCGATCGTTGGCCTCGCGCATGGTGGTCTGCACGCAGACCTCGGTCGTCACGCCGGCGAGGATCAGGTGGGTGATCCGCTGCGAGCGCAGCAGGACGTCGAGCTTCGTGGCGTAGAAGGCGCCCTTGCCGGGCTTGACGATGACGGTCTCGCCGGCGCGCGGCGCTAGCACGGGGACGATGTCGTTGCCGGGCTGGCCGTCGACCAGGACGCGGCCCATCGGCCCGGCGTCGCCGATCCGAAGCGACGGCCGGCCTCGCAGGCGCTTGGCCGGCGGGCAATCGGCGAGGTCCGGACGGTGGCCTTCGCGCGTGTGCACCACGCGGAGGCGGTGAGCGCGCGCCCACGCGAGCAGGTCTCGCACGGTCGGAACGATGGCGGCCAGCCGGCTCACGTCGTTGCCCAGGGCCTCGCCGAAGCCTCCGCGCTCGATGAAGTCGCGCTGCATGTCGATCACGACCAGCGCCGTGGTGGTCGGCTCGAAGGAGTACGCGTACGGCCGCGCCGCGATCTCAGGCACGGGCGGGGGCGAGTGCCGGCGCCGCCGCGTGGTGGCCGGCCATGCACGGGCCGATGACGGCGATGTCGGCCCTCGCGGTCGCGGTCTCGTGCACGATGCGTCCGCCGAAGATGACCGCGAGGCGGTCCGAGAGCTCGAACAGCTCGTCGAGATCTTCGCTGACGAGCAGGACGGCCGCGCCGCCGTTTCGCGCCGCCAGGATCCGGTCGTGGATCTCGGCGACCGCCGCGAAGTCGAGCCCGACCACCGGGTTGGCGGCGATCAGCACCGAGACCGGCTCGGACAGCTCGCGGGCGAGCACCGCCCGCTGGACGTTGCCGCCGGAGAGCGTCGCCATCGGCGCGTCGGGCCCCTCCGTCTTCACTCCGAAGGCACGGATCCATCGCTCGGCCTGAGCGCGGAGCGCGCCGCGCCGCAGCCACGGGCCCGACGACTGGGGCGGCCGGTCGAAGTTCCGCAAGGTCATGTTCTCGGCGACGCTCATGCCGGGCACGCAGGCGTTGCGCAGGGGCTCTTCGGGCAGACTGAACACCCGGTGACGGCGGATCTCGGCGCGCGTGGCGCGGAAGGGCTCGCCGCCGACGAGGATCTCTCCGCCGGCCGTCGGCCGCTGGCCGATGAGCGCCTCGACCAGCTCGCGCTGGCCGTTGCCCGAGACGCCCGCGATCCCCACGATCTCGCCGGAGCGGACCGTGAGACTCAACCGTTCCACGGCGGGTCGCCCGACGTCGTCCTCGACCTTCAGATCGCGGATGACCAGACGCGGCACGCCGACGTCGACCGGCCCGCCCGTCTTCGTCGCGTGCGACCGAGGAATCTCGCGCGTGCCGACCATCATGTGGGCCAGCACAGCCCCCGTCAGGTCTGCCGTCTGTCCCTTGCCGACCAGCCTGCCGCGCCGCAAGACCGCGACGTCGTCGGCGAAGGCCATCACCTCGCGGAGCTTGTGCGTGATCATCAGCACGGTGACCTCGCCCGCGCGCGTCATCGCCCGCAGCATGCCGAGCACCTCGTCGGCCTCGGCCGGCGTGAGCACCGAGGTCGGCTCGTCGAGGATCATGAAGCGGCGGTGCAAGTAGAGCTGCTTGAGGATCTCGACCTTCTGCTTCTCGCCCGCGGCGAGCCGCGCGACCGGCCGATCGAGGTCGAGCCGGAACGGGACCGTGTCCATGAACGCGGTGAGCCGGCTCCACTCGGCCGGCCAGTCGACGACCGCGGGCACCGTGTCGCGGGCCATCACGAGGTTCTCCGCCACGGTCATGCTCGGCACGAGGGTGAAGTGCTGGTACACCATGCCGATGCCGAGGGCGTGCGCGTCGTGGGGTGAGCGGATCTCCCGCTCGCGCCCGCCGACGACGATCTCGCCCGCGTCCGGCTGGTGATAGCCGACCAGGCATTTCACCAGGGTACTCTTGCCCGCGCCGTTCTCGCCCAGGAGCGCCGTGAACGAGCCCGCTCCGACGCGCAGGGACACGCCGTCGAGGGCGGTGACGGCCCCGAAGCGCTTGGTCATGCCGAGGACTTCGACGTCGACCGCGCCGGTCTGCCGGCGCCGCGGCTCGTCGGCGACGGGCGTCACGCCGCTGTCCGGATGGCGGCGATGAAGTCGGTGGAGCGCGCCACCGCGCCAAAGACGCCGCCCTGCATCGTCACCATCTTGATCGCGGCCTTGTAGTTGCCGTAGTCCGTGGCGCCCGTGCAGTCCTCGAGCAGCAGACACTCGAAGCCGCGGTCGTTGCCCTCGCGCATGGTGGTGTGGACGCACACGTCGGTGGTGATCCCGGTGAGCACGAGGTTCTGGATGCTGCGGGTTCTCAGGATCAGCTCGAGATCGGTCGCGCAGAACGAGCCCTTGCCCGGCTTGTCGATCACGGTCTCGCCGGGATGCGGGGCGAGCTCGGGCACGATCTCCCAGCCTGGCTCGCCGCGGACGAGGATGCGCCCGCACGGGCCGGGATCGCCGATCCCGGCGCCGATGCGCCGCGAGCGCCAGCGCTTGTTGGCGGGAAGGTCGGACAGATCCGGGCGATGGCCCTCGCGCGTGTGGATCACGTGGAAGCCGCCCGCGCGCGCCGCCGCCAGCACGGCCCGAATCGGCTCGATCGGCGCGCGCGTGAGCGACAGATCGTACCCCATCCGATCGACGTATCCGCCGATCCCGCAAAAATCCGTCTGCATGTCGATGACCACGACCGCCGTATTGTCCGGCCTAAGATCTCCGTCATAAGGCCACGGATACGGCTCCGCCTTCACGTACCGCTCGACGGTTCGCCCCTCGTCAGTCATACGTTCTCCGTACTAAGCAAGAACAGATCTGTAAGCATGACCGCCGGACCGGCCTCTTCACGAGCGACACCGACCGAAGCCGGGCGGGTGGCGCCGACGGAGCCGGACGGCTGGGCCAGCCCCGGCGCCACCCGCCCGCCTCGCGCCGACGTCGCTTGTGAAAAGGACGCTCTGGCGCCGCATGCTCATCGGTTGATGCTGAGCTCGCCAGGAGCGCCGGAAAGCGTGCGCCGCGGCGAGCACGTCGCGATCATGATGCCGAGCGTGACCACGTACGGCGCGGCGTTGAAGAGATAGTAGCCGGACGTGACGCCGACCGACTGCAGCGCCGGACCCAGCGCGCCCGCGCCGCCGAAGAGCAGCGCGGCGTAGAAGCACTGGATCGGGCTCCAGCGCGCGAAGATCACGAGCGCCACCGCCATCAGTCCCTGACCGCTCGACAGCCCCTCGCTCCAGCTCCCCGGATAATACAGTGATAAGAACGAGCCGCCGATGCCGGCGAGACATCCGCCGAGCGCGGTCGAGAGCGTGCGCACGCGCGGCACCGCGTAGCCCATGGCCCGCGCGGCGTCGGAGCTGTCGCCCACCATGCGGACCACGAGTCCCCAGCGCGTGTTGCGAAACACCCAGCCGAGGCCGATGGCCAGCGCCAGGCCGATCAGGAAGAGCGGGTTCACCTGGAGCGCCGCGCGAATCTGCGGCGAGTCGCTCCACGCCCCGAGCGGAATCCCCGGCAAGGTGGGCGCCTTGGGCTGCACGTACGGCTTGCCAAGGAAGAACGCGAGCCCGGTGCCGAACAGCATGAGGCCGATCCCGACGGCGATGTCGTTGACGCGCGGCAGGTTGCATGCGAGCCCGTGGAGAAGACCGAGCAGCAGTCCCGCGCCGCCGGCCGCCAGCACGCCGAGCCACGGGTTGCCGCTCGTGTACGACACGGCGTACCCGCTCATCGCGCCCATTATCAGAATCCCCTCGAGGCCGAGGTTGATGCGGCCGCTCCGCTCGGTGATGCATTCGCCGAGGCTCACGAACAGAAACGGCGTGCTGACCCGGATCGCCCCGCCCAGGACGCCGATCGGCACGCCCCACCAGCCGAGCTCGACCACGGTCAGGCCGCCCGCGCGCGGAACGGCTTGAGCCGGCCGTAGAGCGCTTCGCTGCCGAGGATGAGCATGAACGCGATGCCCTGCAAGACGAGCACGGTCGCATCCGGCAGGTCGAGCCGCCGCTGCAGCATCCCGCCCGACGCGGAGAGACCGCCCACCAGCACCGCCACCGGCACGATCGCGAGCGGATTTTGGCGGGCGATGAACGCGACGACGATGCCGGCGTAGCCGTAGCCCGCGATCAGCGACGCGTTGGCGCTGCCGTGGACCGCGGCGACTTCCACGGCGCCGGCGAGGCCGGCGGCGGCGCCGCCTAGCGCGCACGCGGTCAGCACGAGCCGCGCGACCGGTAGACCAGCCAGGCGCGCCGCGCGCGGGTTGCCGCCGACGATGCGCAGCGCGAACCCGTACGTCGTGTAGCGCACGAGCACGTGCATCGCCACGCAGAACACGAGGCCGAAGACGAGCCCCCAGTGGATGTCGAGGCCGGGCAGGCTGCCGATCATGTTCGCGTCGCCGATCGGGGCGGTCGAGGGCTTGTTGAGGCTCGTCGGATCGCGCAGCGGCCCCTCGACGAAATGATTGAAGAGCGCGACGGCGACGTAGGTCAGCAGGAGGCTCGAGATCGTCTCGTTGACCCCGCGATACTGCCGGAGCGCGCCGGCCAGCGCGATCCAGATGCCGCCGACCGCCATGCCGGCCAGCACCATCGCCGCCTTCACGCCGGTCGGCGCGGCGCCGCTCAGGAGGTGGCCGACGATTGCGGCGACGAGGCCGCCGAGCACCACCGCGCCCTCGCCGCCGATCACCATCAAGCCCGCCTGTGCCGGCAGCGCGACGCAGAGCGCCGTCAGCACGAGCGGGGCCGCGCGCGAGAGCGTGTTCTGCCAGGAGAAGGCACTGGCGAACGCCCCCTGGTAGATCAGCGCGTAGATCTCGAGCGGGTTCTGCCCGAGCGCGGCCATGAAGAGCCCGAAGACCACCATCGCCGCCGCCAGCGCGGCGATCGGAATCACCAGCGCTTCGGCGGCGTGGCGCCACAGACCCGAGCGGTCGGACGCCATCGCCCCGAGGTCAGACCTTGCCGATCACGCCCTCGACCAGATAGCTCATCTGCTCGAGCACCACGTCGGTCTGCTTGTGCGCGGTCCCCGCGGCGATGACGGTGTTGCCGGTGTTGTCCTTCAGCGGACCCTTGAAGATGACGAAGTCGCCCTTCATCACGTGCACCTTGATCGCGTCGGCGCTTTTGCGCGCCGGGTCGCCCACCGCGCGGCCGTAGGCGCCGGCCTTCACGAAGCCGTCCTTCAAGCCGCCGCGCATGAAGTTGTTCATCGGCTTGCCGGCCATCGCGTCTTTCACGTGCGTGGTGTACGGCGTGGTCCAGCTCCACTCGGCGCCGGTCAGATAGCCCTTCGGGGCCAGCGTCGACTGGTCGGCGTGATAGCCGCAGACGAAGATGGAGCGGCGCTCCGCGGTCTCGACGACCACCTTCGGGCTGTCGACGTGGCAGGTGACGACGTCCACGCCCTGGTCGATCAGGCTGTTGGCGGCCTCGGCTTCCTTCACCGGCAAGGCCCAGTCGCCGGTAACGATCAGCTGCGTCGTGATCTTCGGGTCGATCGAGCGCGCGCCCATCGTGAACGCGTTGATGTTGCGCAGCACCTGGGGAATCGGCTTGGCGGCGATGAAGCCGAGCTTCTTCGTCTTGGTCGTGTGGCCGGCGACGACGCCGTTCAGGTACTGGCACTCGTCGATGTAGCCGAAGTAGCTGCCGGCGTTCTTCGGGTGCTTGCCCTCGGTCCAGAGCCCGCCGCAGTGGGCGAACCTCACCTTGGGATACTTCTCGGCCATGCGAAGGATGTGCGGGTCGAAGTAGCCGAACGAGGTCGGGAACAGCAGGGTCGCGCCGTCCTGCTCGATCATCGAGCCCATCGTCTTCTGCACGTCGGTGGTCTCCGGCACCTTCTCCTGCTCCACCACCGTGAGGCCCGGCATCTTCTTGAGGGCGGCGGCCGCCTGGGCCTGCGCCTGGTTGTAGCCGTAGTCGTCGCGCGGGCCGACGTAGATGACGCCCACGACCAGCTTGTCGGCCGCGAAGGCCCGGCCCACGGCGGCGAGCGCGCCGAGCGCCCCGGCTCCCGCGAGGCCCAGCAAGAGCCCCCGGCGATCGAGCTGTCCCACGAGGTCCTTCATCCCGGCTCCTTGTCGCTAGTGGTCTGACGTCGAGCGCGATCCACCGGCATCCGCGAGACACGCCAGATCAGCAAGGACCAAGCCAAGGCAGAACGGACGACTAAGTCGTGGTCCTCCTTGCTCCGACCGATGGCAGCCCGGACCGCCGTCGACCCGATTGCCTCTCTCTTGGGCAGCCGCCGCCCGGGGATGACTAATCCTCGTGCGCTCGACCTCGCTAGCCCCGGACGCTCACGCCGCCCTTGATCACCCGCTTGATGCGGCGCTTGTCCTGGAGCACGGTGATGTCCCGCAGCGGATCGCCCTCGACGAAGATGAGGTCGGCCCACTTGCCCTTCTCGATCGTGCCGATCTCCGCCTCGAGCCCGAGGCACTCGGCCGCGCGGCCCGTCGCCGCCTGCAGCGCCTGCATCGGCGTCATCCCGGCCGAGGCGAGCAGCGCCGGCTCGAGCGCGTTGCTCGGATGGCCGTGGCCGCCGGCATCGGTGCCCGCGACGACCTTCACGCCGGCGGCGAGCGCGCGCCCGACGCTCTCGACGTGGTGCGCGCGCAGGGCGTGTGCGCGCTCGCGCACGTGCGGGGCGGGCGACTCGCGGTGATACTCGTAGACGGTCAGGGTCGGGACGTAGAAGACGCGGCGCTCGGACATCATCGGGATCAGCTCGCGATCCTCGTCGAGGTAGCAGCCGTGCTCGATCGAATCCACGCCCGCCTCGATCGCGACGCGCAACCCGGGCCCGCCGAGCGCGTGGCACATCACGCGGCGCCCGAGCGCGTGCGCCTCGTCGACGAGCGCCTTCATCTCCTCGAGCGTGTACTCGGAATCCTTCGGCCCGTGGCCGGCGCGCGAGCTGGCGCCGCCGGTCGTCGCGCACTTGATCACGTCCGCGCCGGCCCGGACCATCGCGCGGACCGTCGTGCGCACGGCCTCGACGCCGTCGGCGACGCTCGACGGCAGGCACGGATCGCTCTCGGCAGGCGCCCGGTGTCCCGAGGGGCTCACGCGATCGCCGAGGCCGCCGGTCGGCGAGATGATCGCGAGCGACAGCACCAGACGCGGGCCCGGGATCAATCCCTCCTGGATCGCGACCCGGAAGCCGGCGTCGAGCCCGCCGGCGTCACGGATCGCGGTGTAGCCCGACTCGAGGATCTGCCGCGCGACGGCGGCGGTCCGGAGATGCCAGGTCGACCGCGGCTCGTCCAGGCCCCAGCGCTTGGCCAGCTCGTAGCCGTGGAAGGCGAGATGGTCGTGGCAGTCGATGAGCCCGGGCAGCACGGTGAGATTCGACGCGTCGATCACGTCGGTTCCGGCCGGCCAGCTCCCGCTCGGGCCCGCCGTCGTCACGGCCTCGATCCGGCCGTTGTCGATCTGGATCACCGCGTCGCGAACCGCCGGAGCGCCGGTGCCGTCGATCAGGGTGCCCGCGCGGACGATCTTCATCGCGCTACTTCCGGGTGCCGCCCTTGAGCTCTTGCTTCGTTTTCTCGCGCTCCGCGCGCTCCTCCTCGATCATCTGGTACGCGAGATAGTACTTGTAGATGTTGGAGACGTAGGTCACCGTCTCCCGCCCGATCTTCTCGGCGGCGATCAGCTCGACGTTGTTGAACCAGACGTTGGGATTGAGGCCGCGCTCGGCCGCGGTCCTGCGCAGTCCCCGGACGCGGCCGGGTCCGGCGTTGTACGCGGCGAACGTGAAGAGCCCCTTGTTGAGGCGATCCATCGGCTCCTTGGCATAGTACTCGTTCATCATGGCGCGAAGGAACTTGACCCCCGCGTGGATGTTGGGCTCGATCTCGTCGATGTCGCCCACGCGCATGTCCTTGCCCGTGGCGGGCATGACCTGCATGACCCCGATCGCGCCGACGGGACTCCGGGCCGACTGCCTGAGCTCCGATTCCTGGTAGCCCTGCGCCATGAGCAACAGGTAGTCCCAATCGTAGCGCTCCCCGTACTTGCGGAAGAGCGTGATCGCCTCCTCGAAGCGCTTGAGATCCTCCGGCGACGTCGCCCCCTTGGCCCACCTCGTGTTTTTCAGGTACCTCGCCAGGATGTCGGTGCGCTGCCCCGACTTCTCGAAGCGGGCGAGGAAGGCGTCCAGCTCTTCCTTGAGCTTCGGGCTGTCCTTGCGGATCATCCAGGCGATCTCCCCGCCGGTGCGGACCTTGACGTCCGGGTGGGGAGTGAGCTTGGTGAAGATCTGCTTCCAGAAGTTGGCGAGATAATCCTCGACGACGGTCATCTTGACGAGGCCGGCGTTCACCATCTCGAGGACGTCCTCGTCCTCGAGATTCTCGGGCGCCTGCCGGACCTTCACCGGCGCCTTCTTCGTCTTGGCAAGCTCTGCGTTGAGCGTCTCGATGCTCTGGTAATAGCTCGACGACTTGCGAAGGTAGACCTCTTTGCCCGACAGATCCTCCACGGTCGCGACCGGCTCGGCGCCCGGCCCGGTGACCAGGATCTCCACGACGTTGCGCGCCGTCGGGTGCGTGAAGTCCACCTGCTTCTGGCGCTCGGGGGTGATCGTCAGATTGCCCATGGCGATGTCCCCTCGCCCCTCGAGCAGGGCCGGGATCATCTCGCCCCGGGTGACCGGGATGCACAGCACGTGGATGCGGATGTTGCCGGTTTTGAGCTTCTTGTTGATGTCCGCTTCGAGAAGCCGCGTGATGTCGTAGGAGAGTCCGCGCTGAATCGCGCGATCGACGAAGTAAAAGGTCTTGGAGTACGGGACCAGCGCCCGGATCACCCGCCGCTTGACCATGCCGTCGAAGTCGCCCGTCCACGTCTTCCCAGTCACACCGATCGGCGGGAGCCCCTGCTTCGCCGGGGGTTGCTTGGCGGGTGCCTGGGCGGGCGTCTGAGCCGGCGTTTGAGCGGCCGCCCCGGTCGCGATCACGACCAGGCTGGACAGGAGGGCTACGGTCCTGACTCGTCGCAGCACAAGCACCGGCAATCGCATAGAAGAGACCTCCCGGGCCGGTATGATAACGCGACCCGGCGGCGCCCGGGCGCCCGCCAAACTCTGACGCCCGGCGCGGTGGCGCTAGCCCTTCACCGAGCCGGCGGTCAAGCCGGCCACGTAATACTCCACGAAGAACGAATAGATAATGGCCACCGGCACCGAGCCGAGCAGCGCCGCCGCCATCAGCTGACCCCAGTAGAAGACGTCGCCGCGGATCAGCTCGGTGATGGCCCCGACGGGCACCGTCCGCACGTCACTCTTGGTCAGGAAGATCAGCGCGTACAGGAACTCGTTCTGGGCCAACGTGAACGCGAAGATGCCCGCCGACAGCAATCCCGGCGTGCAGAGCGGCAGCACGATGCGGGTCATCGCCTGCAGTCGGCTGGCACCGTCGATCCGCGCGGATTCCTCCAGCTCGCGGGGCACGCTCTTGAAATACCCCATCAAGAGCCAGGCACTGAACGGGATCAGGAGCGTAGGATAGGTCAGCATGACCGCCTTCAGCGTGTTGCCGAGCTCGAGCCGGTTGATGATGTCCGACATCGGGATGAAGAGGAGCGGCTGCGGCACGAGGTACGTGGCGGCGACGCCGATGGCGACGACGGCAGTGCCGGGGAACCGCATGCGCGCGAGCGGGTACGCCATCATCGTGCCGAGCACGAGCGAGATCACCGTGGTGACGACGGCCACCAGCATCGTGTTGTAGGTCCAGGTCAGGAAGTTCGTCTCGTGCAGGAGATCGACGTAGTGCTTCAAGGTCGGCTGGTAGACGATCAGCGGCATGATCCGCGCGTTGTAGAGCTCGCGGTTGGGCTTGATCGAGGTGATCAGCATCCAGTAGAACGGAAACAGCATGCCGACCAGGAACACCGCCAGCGGCACGTAAAGCCGCAGCACGCGTCCGCCGAGGCCTTTTCCGCCGACCATCATAGTCGGGTGATCATTCCCGCCGCAGATAGAACGTGAGCCCGACGATGAGGACCGCCAGTACCGGCAGGATCGCCAGCGCCACCGCCGCGCCCATCCCGAGCTGCCCGGCCGACATGCCGATGTCGAACGACCACGTCGAGAAGACGTGGGTCGCGTTGGCGGGCCCGCCGTGGGTGAGCGCGTAGATGAGCTGGAAGTCACCGAAGGTGAAGATCACCGAGAACATCGTGACGATGATCAGCACGGGTTTGATGACGGGCAGGGTGACGTACAGGAAGCGCTGGACCCCGGTGGCGCCGTCGATGGCGGCGGCCTCGTAGAGGTCGGACGAGATCGTCTGCAGCCCCGCCAGCAACGTGATGCCGTAGAACGGCATGCCGCGCCAGGTGTTCACGACGATCAGCGAGCCCATCGCCAGGGTCGAGTTGCCCAGGAACGAGTAGCCGCTGGTGATGATGCCGCCGTGGACCAGCAGCCAGTTCACGACGCTGAAGGTCGGGTCGAGGATCCACATCCAGGCGACCGTCGAGAGCGCGGTCGGGACGATGAACGGCAGCAGGAGAGATGCGCGGACCAGGTTTCGGCCGCGGAACGCCTGGTTCATGACCAGTGCCATCCCGAGTCCGCCCGCGAGCTTCAGCACCGTCGTAACCGCGACGTAGACGAGGGTGTTGCGCACGATCTGCCAGAAGATGGAGTCGTGCGCGAGTGTCACGAAGTTGGCGAAGCCGACGAAGGTGCCCGGGCTGGCGACCCGCCGCTCCTCGAGGCTCAGGAAGATGCCGTAGAAGAAGGGGTAGGCCACGAACGCGAGCAGGAAGAGGACGCCGGGGCCCAGCATGAGCCACCCGAAGACCCCTTCCCGCTCGAGGACCGTGCGCAGCGTGAGCCGCCGGCCGGCGAGGGGAGCGGGGCGCGCGAGCGTCGCCGGCCCGACGGCCATCGGCTACTGCGCTTTGTAGATCTGCTTCAGCTGCGCCGCCGCCGTCGCGATGACGTCCTTCGTCGAATCGCCGCGGCACGCCTTGGCGAACATGTCGACGAGGACGTATTTCGCAACGCTCTCGGACATCGCGTGACTCGGCGGCCCGGGCCACCCGTGCAGGTGCGTCGTCTTGAGCGACTCCTTGTAGGGCAGGTAGCGCGGCTCCGGATTCCACATCGGGTGGTTCTCGTAGGCGGCGAGGAACGGTGCGTAGTACGCCTCACCGGCGGCGAGCCAGCGGAAGAGCTGCTTGTCGTCGTACAGCCACCGCAGAAACGCCTTGGCCGCCGCCTGGTCGGGCGCGTGGGTCATGAGCGCGTGCGAGGCCGCCTGCATGATGTGAAAGCGCCCCTTGGGCCCTTGCGGATTGAGCGCGTGATCGGTGACCTTCGCGATCTCGGGGAAGTCCCGCTTGGCCACGACCAGGATGGACGACGCGTTGTTGGTGCACGAGATCTGCTCCCCGAGGAACGCCTTGTTGTTGTTCACGTCGGTCCAGGCCAGCACGTCCTCCAGCATCGTCTCCCTGTAGAAGCGCCGGCAGAAGTCGACCGCCTTGGCCGTCTCGTCGGAGTCGATCAGCACCGTCTTGCCGTCGCGATCCACCTCGCGGCCGCCGTAGGACCACAGCAGCGGGTAGAGCCAGCCGTGGTTGTCGCCGAAGCCGTGACCGAGCTCGAAGCCGAACGGATGCCCCTTCTTCTTGAGCAGGCGTCCGGCGGCCAGCAGGTCCTCCCAGTTGTCGGGGAACTTGGTGACCCCGACCTCCTTGAACCAGTCGGTGCGGTACACCTCGAGCTGGCCGATGTTGCCCCAGGGCAGGGCCTTCCACTTCTTGTTCACGACCACGGCGGGGAAGACGTTGTCGTGCCAGGGGCCGATCTTCTTGCCGATCTCGGCGGCGACGTCACTGAGGTCGACGAGGCTCTGGTCGAACAGCCAGGGCCAGTTGACGCCGGTGCCGACGATCTCGGGGCCCGACTTGGTCTCGGCGATGGTCGTGAGCCGGGTGAGCATCCCTCCCACGCTCACCGCGTCGTAGTTGACCTTGATCCCCGTGAGCTTCTCGTACTCGGGGGCCAGCGTGTTGGCGAAGTAGTCGTCGAAAGGCTTGATGAACGAGCTCTCGCGGACGACGGTCATCGCCTTGGGCGCGGCGCTCGCGCGTCGTGGGCCGAGTGTCGCGCCCGCGACGGCGCCGGCGGTCAGGGTCAGGAATTCCCGACGGGTCTTCATGAGGTCCTCCCGGGGTCCCTGGGCAGTGCCCTGTTCGACGTGATCCCGGGACAGTAGGCGCGCGGATGCGCGTCTGTCAAGCGAGCGGCGGCGGGGCTACTTGACCTCTCTGGCCGCCTGCCTGGCCCGCTCGCGCTCCGCGCGCTCCCCGGCCAGCATCTGCTCTCGGGGTAGCGCGCGAGTCCCGCGTTGAGCTCGGCCTTGAGCTGGGGGCTGTCCTTGCGGATCATCCAGGCGATCGCCGCGCCGGTACGGACCGCGACGTCGGGACGCGGGGTGATCTTCGTGAAGATCTGCTTCCAGAACGCGGCGATGTAATCGTCGGCGATCGTCACCTTGACGAGGCCGGCGTTGACCATCTCGAGAATGTCCTCGGTCTCGAGGGTCTCGGGCGCCAGCCTGATCTTCACCTTCGGTTTGCCGCCCCGGGCCAGGCTCGCGTTGAGCCTCTCGAGGCTCTCGTGAAAGCTCGACGACCCGCGGACGTAGACTTCCTGCCCGGCCAGGTCCTCCACCCCGCCGAGCGTCGGAGCCCCCGGCCCGGTGACCACGATCTCCGAGACGTCCTGCATTGCGGGATCGGCGAAGTCCACGAGCTTCGCGCGCTCTTGTGTGACCGTCAGATTGCCCATGGCGACGTCCCCGCGCCCCTCCCGGAGAGCCGACATGAATTCGTTCTGGGCCATGGGGATGATCGCGACGTGCACCCTGACGTTCCCGGTCTTGAGCCGTCGGTTGAGGTCCCGCTCGAAGATCTCGCCGATCTCGTAGATCAGGCCGCGCTGGACCCCTCGGTCGACGAAGTAGAAGGTCTTCGAGTACGGAGCCAGGATCCGGATGAGGCGTCGCGTGATCATGCCGTCGAGATCGCCGGTGAACTGCGTGTCGAGGCTCGGCAGCGCGAAGGCGGGCTGGGCCGGCGCTGGCTTCGCGGGAGCCTGGGCGTATGCGGCGGTGGCAATCAGGCAAAGGGCCGCCGCGGCGCGAATGTCGCGACGCGGTTCATAGACGACCTCCAGGAACCAGAGTAATGAATGGGCGGACGGGATCGAAATTCCGCGTTCGCCGCCGCCCCGACGTCCTTGACACTCGTGGGCCGGCCGCGTATCACCCTATCGGATCGGCCCTTTCGGGCCCAAGGGGAGGACACACGATGCGCGCGACCTCGCGGCTCCGGCAGCTCTTGCAATCCGGTAAGACGCTCTTCGTTCCCGGCTGCTACAACGCGCTCAGCGCCCGGATCCTCGCCGACGTCGGCTTCCCGGCCGTCTACATGACCGGCTACGGCACCTCGCTCTCGCTGCTCGGAATGCCCGACGCCGGGCTGGCGACGATGTCCGAGATGCACCTGAACGCGCGCTACATCGCCAACGCGGTGCCGGTGCCCGTCATCGCCGACGCCGACAACGGTTACGGCAACGCGATCAACGTGATGCGCACGGTGCGCGAGTACATCGGCACCGGCGTCGCCGGCATCCACATCGAGGACCAGGTGATCCCCAAGCGGTGCGGCCACGTGGCCGGCCGGCGCGTGATCCCGATCGAGGAAGCGGTGGGCAAGTACCGCGCGGCGGACGCGGTGCGGCGCGAGCTCGACCCGGATTTCGTCCTCGTCGCCCGCACCGACGCTCGCGGCGCCAGCGGCGGCTCGCTCGACGAGGCGATCCGCCGCGCCAACGCCTACCTGGAAGCCGGGGCCGACCTCGCCTTCGTCGAGGGGCCGACGAGCGTCGAGGAAGTGCGCCGCGTGTGTCGCGAGGTGAAGGGCACGGTCTTCTACAACCAGACCGGCGTGTCGCCGCGGTTCAGCCTCGCCCAGATGCAGGAGCTCGGGATCGCCGTGACGATCGTCCCCGGCGCGACCTTCCGCGCAACCATCGAGGCGGTCTACGATCTGGCGGTGGCGCTTCGCGACGAAGGGCCGCTGGCCGAGGAGCGTTTCGCCGAGCGCTTCAAGCGCCATCCGCTGGGCGACGTGCACACCTTCGCCGGCTTCGATCGCATCCGCGAGTGGGAGGCGCAGTACCTGCCGCCCGACGAGGCGGAGAAGTACGCCGATTCGGTCGGCCATCAGCCGACGCGCAGGTGAGCGCGTCGCCGGTGCGCAAGCAGATCGTCGCGATGGGCGGCGGCAGCTTCAGCGTCGAGCCCGAGGGCTCGGCGCTCGACGCCTACGTCCTCGGGCTCACCGGCAAGCCGCGCCCGAAGATCTGCTTCGTCCCCACGGCGAGCGGCGACTCGCCGGAGTACACGACGAAGTTCTACGACGCGTTCGCCCGGCGGGCGGAGGCGACGCACCTCCATCTCTTCGGACGCCCGCGCACGGACATCGCCGGCTTGCTCGCGAGCCAGGACATCATCTACGTCGGCGGCGGAAACACCGCGAACATGCTCGCGGTGTGGCGCGTGCACGGCGTTGACCGGATGATGCGCGACGCGTGGGAGCGCGGCGTGATCCTGACCGGCGTCAGCGCCGGGATGATCTGCTGGTTCGAGTGCGGAGTGACCGATTCGTTCGGACCGCTGGCCGCGCTGCGCGACGGCCTCGGCTTACTGTCGGGGAGCGGGTGCCCGCACTACGACGGCGAGAAAGACCGGCGGCCGACCTATCAGCGGCTCGTTCGCGGCGGCTTCCCGGCCGGCTACGCGGCGGACGACGGCGCCGCGCTGCACTTCGTCGGCGCCGACCTCGTGGCCTGTGTGGCCTCGCGGCCGACGGCCGGCGGCTATCGCGTCCGCGCCGAGAGCGAGGCAGTCACCGAGACTCCGCTCTCGGTCCGGCTCCTCGACTGAAACGCGCGCAACTGGATCACGGCGCGGCTGCGACCGCCCTGGCGCGGGTGGTTGGGCAGGCTCTCGCCGAAGTAATCGATGATCCGGTCGATGCGCCGCGCCGAATCTCGCTTGAAGGGCGTGAACCGATCGAGCACGACCCTGGTGTTCATGCTCCGTGAGCACACTCAACTTCGATGCCACCGCCGACCGCTGCGTTGACGGGGACTTCGCAGAGCGGTCGCGCCGGCTCGCGTTTCCAAACGGAACACGGCGTTTCTCGACGAAACGGTGAGCGCGGATCGCGTGGCGCTCGGGTCTCCAGCAGGTTCTCGAGCACGCTCCGGGTCGCGGTGCCGATGACCCGATCCACGACCACGCCGTCCTTGAGCAGCAGGACCGTGGGCGTCTGGGTGACAGAGTAGCGGGTGGCGAGCGCGGGCCGCGCGTCGGCGTCGATGTCGGTCACGTGGACCCGACCCGCCGAGGCCTGCGCCAGGACCGTCACGATCGCCGCGACACGGTCGCCGGCGTCTGAGCCGGGGGCACGGAAGAGCGCCATGACCAGGCCGGGCCGGGGAGACAGCGCTTCATCCAGGGCGCCCGGCGTCAATCCGCGGAGCGTCGCTACCGAATTTTTCATATTGTTTGGACGCGCGCGGCGCGCCGTCGGATTCCGGGGAAGCGGGCCGATCAACCGCCGGGTCGAATTGCTCGGCGACAGGCGGACGTCGGGTGCCCGTCCGCTCCGATCAGCCCGCGCCGATGTGCGCCGCCATCCGGTCGCGCATCGCCGCGTCGGGCAGCCTGCCGGCCGCCGCCCTGAGATTGTCGACGAGGTGCTGGGGACGGCTCGTCCCGGGGATGGCGCACGTCACCGCCGGGTCGGCCAGGATCCACTTCAGGAAGAACTGCGCCCAGCTCTCGCAGTCGAACTCGGCGGCCCACGACGGCACGGCCTGAGCGCGCACGCGCTGGAAGAGCCCGCCCTCGGCGAACGGGCGGTTGGCGAGAACGGCGACCCCGCGGTCGCGGGCCAGGGGCAGGATGCGGCGCTCGGCCTCGCGCTCGCCGAGCGAGTAATTCACCTGCACGAAATCGAGCGTCTCGGCGCGCAGCACGCGCTCGAGCTCGTCGTATGCGCTCGACGTGTAATGCGTGACGCCGAGATAGCGAATGCGGCCGGCCGCCTTCCACTCTCTGAGCGTCTTGAGGTGCGCGCGCCAGTCGAGCAGATTGTGGATCTGGATCAGGTCGAGCCGCCGGGCGCGCAGCCGCTTGAGCGACTGCTCCATCTGTGCCACGCCGGCGTCACGTCCGCTCGTCCAGACCTTCGTGGCGAGGAACAGCGTGTCGGTGATCGCCAGCTCGGCGGCCAGATCGCCGACGACCGACTCGGCCGCGCCGTACATCGGCGACGAATCGACCACGCGTCCGCCGAGCTCGACCAGGTTCTTGAGCACGTCCCTCAGCGGCGCCCGCTCGGCCTGCGCGCCGCCGACGTCGAACACGCGCCACGTCCCCAACCCCACCACCGGAATCGTCTCGCCGCTCGCGGGAATAGGACGGCTCAGCATCTGGGGCGCGGCGCCGGCTCCAGCCGGAAGCGCGGCGGCAGCGGCCATCAGCCGTAGCACCCCACGCCGCGTGATCTGTCCGGCAGGGCTCTCATCTCTCCCTCTCATACCACGGACATACCACGACCGCCGAATCGGCAGCCGACGGGAACGTTCACGCGTCCGACTTCGTCTGAACAACCGAGGAGGTACCCAATGAAGAAGCTAATTGCGGCCCTCGCGATGGTCGTCCTGGCAGCGTCTCCGGTATTTTCCACACCGATCGGTCACGACGGTTTCCATGGCGCGCCCCATTTCCCAGGCGGCCACCCCGGCCCGTTCGAGCACCACGGCGCGGATGGGCATCGCGAATTCCACCGAGACGTACACGGTCGTGTCTTCATCGGTGTCGGTCCGTGGTTCTACTGGGCCGCGCCGCCGGCTTACGCGTACGCGCCGCCGCCACCGACCTACTGGTATTACTGCCCGAGCGCCGGAGCCTATTACCCGTACGTGGCGAGCTGCCCGGAGCCCTGGGTTCCAGTGCCCACCGCGACGCAATAGCAGGGCTAGCGATCGATCCCGTATTCTTTGAGCTTCCGCCAGAGCGTCGTGCGCCCGATCCCGAGCGCCTCGGCCGCGCTCGAGTGATTGCGCCCGAAGCGCTCCAGCGTCTGAAGAATGTGCACGCGCTCGGCCTCGGCGAGCGTGGTTTGCCGCGGCAGCTGGGGCGAGGGGCCGAGCTGGAGACCAGCCGAGACGTGCGGCGGCAGATCGTCGGGCTCGATGGTATCGCGGCGGGCCAGGATTGCGGCGCGCTCGATCGCGTTCTCGAGCTCGCGCACGTTGCCCGGCCAGGGGTAGCGGAGCAGCCGCTCGACGGTCTCGGGCGAGAGGCGCAGCTCGCGGCCGAGCTTACCGCCGGACCGGGCCAGGAAATGCTCGGCGAGCGCCGGAATGTCCTCGCGACGATCGCGCAGCGGGGGCAGCACGACCTGGATGACGTTCAGCCGGTAGAAGAGGTCCTCGCGAAAGCTGCCCTGCGCGAGCAACGCCGACAGGTCGCCGTGGGTGGCCGCGATCACGCGCACGTCGATGGTCGTCGACTGCGTCGCGCCGAGCCGGCGCACCTCGCCGCTCTGGAGCGCGCGCAGGAGCTTCACCTGGAGCGCGGCGGGCATCTCGGCGATCTCGTCCAGGAACAAGGTGCCGCCGTCGGCTTCCTCGAAGAGACCGAGCTTGGAGACCGCGGCGCCGGTGAAGGCGCCTCGCATGTAGCCGAACAGCTCGGACTCGAGCAAGGTCTCGGGCACCGCGCCGCAGTTCACCGCCACGAACGGACGCGCCGCGCGCGGGCTCGCGTGGTGCACGGCCTTGGCGATGACTTCCTTGCCGGTGCCGGACTCGCCCTGGACGAGCAAGGTCGCGTCCGTCGGCGCCACGCGCTCGACGAGGTCCAGCACGTCCTGCATCGCCGACGACTGGGCGATCAGCCCGGGCAGGCCGTAACGCTCGCGCAGCTGGGCGCGGAGGTTCTCGTTCTCGCGGCGGAGCGCGCGGCCGGCCAGCGCCTTGTCGATGCGGTGATAGAGCTCGTCGGGCTCCTGCCCCTTCTCGAAGTAGTCGAGGGCCCCGAGGCGGATCGCCTCCTTGGCCGACTTCCACTCGGCGTACGCGGTCAAGAGGATCACCTCGGTCGCCGGCGCGTGGGCCTTGGCCGCCCGCAGCACGTCGAGCCCGTCGCCGTCGGGCATGCGCAGATCGGTCACGACGAGATCGAACACCTCGTCCGAGAGCCGCGCCGTCGCGGAGGCGAGGCCGTCGGCCTCGAGGACGCGGTGGCCGCGCTTGCGGAGCAGGAGGGCCAGGGTGCTTCGCGCCGACGGCTCGTCGTCCACCACCAGCAGATGGGCCATGTCAGGCGGCCTCGAGCGGAAACAGCAAGGTCACGCGCGTGCCGCGACCGACCTCGGAGTCGATCTCGATCCGGCCCCCGTGCGCGCCCACGATGCGCTCGGCGATCGTGAGCCCGAGCCCGCTGCCGTTCGGCTTGCCCGTGTAGAACGGCTCGAACACGTGCGGCAGGTTCTCCGCGGCGATCCCGGTCCCGGTGTCGCTCACCGAGAGGGCGACGTCGCCCTTCTGGCGATTGACCTCGAGCGAGAGCCGGCCGCGCCCGTGCATCGCCTCGACGGCGTTGAGCGCCACGTTCCACAGCACCTGGATGACCTGGTCTCGGTCGAACGCGAAGCGCGGAACAGCCGGGTCGACCGCCACGCGCACGTCCACGCGCGCCGCGCGCGAGCGGTCCCCGCGGATGAGCGAGCCGACGTGCTGGACCACCTCGCGAATGTCGCCCGGCGCCCGCCGCGCCGCCTGCGGACGCGCGAGCTGGAGAAAGTCGGACAGGATACGGTTCAGGCGGCGCGTCTCGGTCCGGAGCGCTGCGAGCGTCGAGGCGCGCTCCTCCGGCGTCAGCCCGGTGTCGTCGGTGAGGAGCGCGGTGGCGTTGAGGATGGCCGCGAGCGGATTGCGGATCTCGTGCGCCATGCCGGCGGCCAGCTCGCCCGCGGTCGCCAGCCGCTCGGCCTCGCGCAGGCGCGCGTGGAGCCGCTCGCTGTCGCTGCGCGCGCGCTCGAGCACCATGATGATCACGGCGAAGGTCGAGAGGAAATAGAGGAGGATGAACACCGCGTGCACCGCGAGGTAGCCGGCCGATCCCGGGGCCGTGCTCATGAACTGCGTCACGACGCGGTGAATGCCCCAGAGCGTGAGGAAGCCGGCCAGGAGCCGCTCGCCGCGGAATCCGGCGAGGCGCGCCTGCGAAGGCCAGAACAGCAGGCCGGCCGCCATCTGGACGGCGCCGAGCGCGATGCCGACCGCGCGCTGTGTGTCGTCGGCGGCCAGCTCCCCGGCGAGGGTGAGCACGACCGCGACGGCGGTGCCGATCAAGATGTCGCGGGCGCGCAGGCGATACGCCCAGCGATGCGCGAACGCGGCCGCCAGGGTGAAGCCGACCGCGGCGACGGTGGTGAGATCGGTGACGAAGCTCGGATGATCGACGCCCAGCACGAGCACGTCGACGAGCTTGAGCCCCTTCGAGAGCGTGTAGGCGCCCCAGGCGAGGAGCAGGTACTGGAAGAAGCGCAGCCGGTGCGACTGATACAGGTAGGCGAAGATCATCAGTTGAACCGCGAACGCGACGGTCGAAACGAACGTCATGATCAGCGGCGCCGGCATCAGAACCTCCGATTCAGTCTACGCTGCCCCGCAAATCGCATGCCACGGCCGTCCCGCGTCGAATCGCACGAAATCGCCCCGCGCGCGTTTCACTCCGGAACGACGTTTCACTGCGGAACCCGCGGTGAGTCGGGGCCCGACGGTCGGCGCATCTGGTTCAGCGTGAACCCGGCGTTTCGGCTTGGAACCGGCGCGTGAGGTCGTCGCACGTGGGGCTTCAACGATTTCACCGTCTTCGCGTCTGGCACGTCCTCTGCTCTACCGCAGTGCGAGTCGAACGAAACCACGAAGGAGGATGATGACATGAAGCGGAGCAGCGCACTCGCGATCTTCTTGGGGACCGCGCTCCTTGCCGGCACGGCGAGCGCCTCGATGGCGCAGTTCGAGAACATCCAGGCGCCGCGCTCGTCGAGCCAGGACATCCAGGCGCCGCGGTCGTCCAGTGAGGACATCCAGGCCCCACGCACCGACAGCCAGGACATCCAGGCCCCGCGAACCAGTTCGGAAGACATCCAGGCGCCCCGCGGCTGATGGCCGAGCCGGGCGAGCGAGCGATGCACTCGCTCGCCCGGCGCGGCGGCGCGAGGCTCAGCCACCTGCCTGTTTAGTCGGCACGCCGGCGCGCAAGAAACAGGCACGCCAGCACGGCCGCGACGCGAATCGTGACTCCGGAACGAGCTTAACGCGACGCTCGATCGATCGGCGCTCGTTGGCACGCGCCGTGCTGTGAACGGGCGAAGCCCGAGCAGGAGGCGGCGATGACGGATTGGTGGAGCGAGCTCGACGACGAAATCGTGAACTGCCTCGTCGATCAAGAGTCCTTGACGCCTGCTAAGCTGGGCCAGAAGATCGGCATGTCGCCGGAGGCGGTAACCTCATTGCTCGGACGGCTCGCTCAGGAGGGGAGGATCGCCATCCTGCGAGTCGCGCGAACGTCCGGCTAGCGCGGAGGCGAGATCCCTCGGGGCTTCGTCGAGCTGCCAGGCCGTGGCCGTGTCTCCTATCTCAGCGAGGGCAGCGGCGCGCGCACGGCGCTGCTGGTCCACGGCTCGGGCATGAGCGCGCGCTCCTGGATGAAGCAGCTCCAGAGCCTGCCGGGGGCGGTGCGCCTGATCGCGCTCGACCTGCCTGGACACGGTGAGTCCGATCCGGCGCCGGGCGCGAGCGTCGAGGACTACGCCGCTGTCGTCGCCGACTTTCTGATCGCCCTCGACTGCGGGCCCGTCGTCGTCGTCGGGCACTCGCTGGGCGGCTCGATCGCCATCGCGCTCGCGGCGCGTCGACCGGCCCTCGTGCAAGGCCTCGTGCTGATCGCGAGCTGCGTGACGCTTCCGCTGGTCGACAGCGTGGGCGAGCGTCTCGTCGCGTATCTTCCGGGGCCGCTGCGCCGGCTGTTCTTCTTCTCGATGGCGAAGAAGGTCCTGTTCGCGCCCGGCGCGCCTGCCGACGCGATCGCGATCACGATGCAGGAGCTGCGCGCGTGCCGACCGGAGACCATCGCGGCCGACGTGCGCACTGCCCGCGCGATGGATCTGACGGAGCAAGCGGCCGCGCTCGACGTGCCCGCCCTCGTCCTGGCCGGCAGCCGCGACCGGCTCACCACGCCGGCGCTGGCCGAGCGGCTGAGCGCCTCGATCCGCAGATCGCGGCTGCGGATCGTCGACGGCGCCGGCCACATGCTGCCGCTGGAAGCGGCGGAGCGGGTGAACCGCGAGATCGTGACGTTCGTCGAGTCGCTCGCCGCGCCGTTGCCTGCCTCGAAGCCAGATGCGCGCGACCGGTCGCTCTCGCGTCTCCTCGACCGGCTCGCCGGGTTCGCGCGGCGCCTGCGCGGGGCGCCGCCGCCGCCCTGACCTAGACCGCGGCGATCGCGGTGTCGCGGGCGGCGTCTCGGGCTTTCTGCCCGAACACTTCGTCACGCCGCTGACGCCGTGCCGAAATCTCCGCGAAGCGCCGGCCGCCGAATCGTGCAGGGACTGCGGGACATCAAGAGGGGAAGGAGGAGCGAGTCTCATGTGGATCGTTCGATTGGCGCTCCGGCGCCCCTACACCTTCGTGGTGATGGGCCTCGCGATCCTGCTGCTCGGCTTCTCCGCCATCGTGACGACGCCGACCGACATCTTCCCCGAGATCGACATCCCGGTCGTCTCGGTGATCTGGAACTACGACGGTTTGACGACGGAGGACATGGCTTCGCGGATCACCACGTTCTCCGAGTACACGATCTCGTCGGCGGTCAGCGACGTGCGCTCGATCGAGTCGCACACGTACCCGGGCGTCGGCGTCATCAAGATCTACTTCCAGCCGAACGTGAACGTGGAGGCCGCGCTGGCGCAGGTGACGGCCGTGTCGCAGACGATTCTGCGCCGCATGCCGCCCGGCGCGGTACCCCCGTTCATCCTTCAATACAACGCCTCGAGCGTGCCGATCATCCAGCTGGCGCTCAGCGGCAGGGCGATCCCGGAGGCGCAGCTCTACGACTACGGCATCTATCGCATCCGCCAGCAGGTCGCGCCGATCCAGGGGATCACCTTGCCGCTGCCGTACGGCGGCAAGCCGCGCCAGATCATGGTCGACCTCGATCCGCAGGCGCTCCTGGCCAAGTCCATCTCGGCGGCGGACGTCAGCAACGCGGTCAACCTCCAGAACCTGACCCTGCCGTCGGGCAGCGTGAAGCTCGGCCCGCAAGAATACCGGGTGAGCCTCAACAGCAGCCCCGAGGCCGTGTCGGCGCTCAACGAGCTGCCGGTCAAGGTCGTCAACGGCGCCACCGTGTACCTGCGCGACGTGGCGCACGTGCGCGACGGCTTCGCGGTGCAGACCAACATCGTCCGTCAGGACGGCCGCCGGTCGGTGCTGCTCACGGTGATCAAGAAGGGCGGCGCCTCGACCTTGACGATCGTCAAGCAGCTGAAGGCGCTGCTGCCGTCGATCCGCGCCGCCGCGCCGCCCGGCCTCGAGGTGAAGGAGCTCTTCGACCAGTCGCTGTTCGTGCGCGCGGCCATCGCCGGCGTGCTCACCGAAGGCGCGATCGCGGCGTGCCTGACCGGCCTCATGATCCTCCTCTTCCTGGGCAGCTGGCGGAGCACGCTCGTCGTCATCACGTCGATCCCGCTCTCGATCCTCACCTCGCTGGCGATCCTGAGCGCGATCGGCCAGACGCTCAACGTGATGACCCTGGGCGGCCTCGCGCTGGCGGTCGGCATCCTGGTCGACGACGCCACCGTCGAGATCGAGAACATCCACAGAAACCTCGGGCTCGGCAAGCGGCTGGTGCAGGCGATCCTCGACGGCGCCCAGCAGATCGCCACGCCCGCCTTCGTCTCGACGCTCTCGATCTGCATCGTGTTCGTCCCGGTGGTGTTCCTGACCGGCCCGGCGAAGTACCTCTTCACGCCGCTCGCGCTGGCCGTGGTGTTCGCGATGCTGGCCTCGTATCTGCTCTCGCGCACGATCGTCCCCACGCTCGTGCGGTATCTGCTGGGCCGCGAGGCGCATGCCGAGGCCGACGCCGGCGTCCCGACCAGCATCTTCGGCCGGATCCACGCCGGCTTCCAGCACCGCTTCGAGCGGCTGCGGACGGCGTACGTCCAAGCCCTGGACAACGCCCTGGCGCAGCGCACGCGGGTGCTCGTAGGCTTCGGCGTGATCGCGGCGAGCGGGCTGGCCCTCCTTCCGTTCGTCGGGCGCGACTTCTTCCCCGAGGTCGACACGGGGCAGTTCCGGCTGCACGTGCGGGCGCCGGCCGGCACGCGGATCGAGGAGACCGAGCAGATCTTCGCCAACGTCGAGGGCACGATCCGCCGGACCATCCCGAAGGATCAGATCCAGCTCGTCATCGACAACATCGGCCAGCCGCAGCCGATCAACCTGGCCTTCACGGACAGCGTCACCATCGGGCCCTCGGACGGCGAGATCCTGGTCGCGCTCAATCCCGAGGGCCACGAGCCGACCACCCGCTGGATGAAGACCTTGCGCGAGACGCTTCCGCGCGAGTACCCGGGCGTGACGTTCTTCTTCCAGCCAGCCGACATCGTGAGCCAGATCCTGAACTTCGGGCTGCCGGCGCCGATCGACGTGCAGGTGACCGGATTCAACCAGCCGGCGACCCACGAGATCGCGTTGGAGGCCGCCGCGCGCATGGCGCGCATTCCCGGCGCGGCGGACGTACACCTGCACCAGGTCGTCAACGCGCCCTCGTTGATGGTCAACGTCGACCGGTCGCGGCTGGCCGAGCTCGGGCTGACCCAGCGTGACGTGGCCAACAACGTCCTCGTCACCTTGAGCTCGAGCGCGGTCGTGGCGCCGAACTACTGGTCGGACCCGCGCAGCGGCATCAACTACGTCGTCGCGGTCCAGACGCCGCAGAGCCGCGTCGACTCCGTCAACAATCTGATGAACACGTCGGTGACCCCGGCCACGGCCGGGCCGCCGCAGCTCCTGAGCAACCTGGCGACGCTCGAGCGGCGCGAGGTCCCGGCCGTCATCAGCCACTCGAACGTGCAGCCCGTGTTCGACGTCTACGCCAACGTGCAGGATCGCGATCTCGGCAGCGTCGCCTCCGCCGTGCAGCGGATCGTCGCCGAGCTCCGGCCCAAGCTGCCGCCGGGCCACACGATCACGGTGCGCGGCCAGGTCGAGAGCATGAACTCCGCGTTCCTCCGCCTGGGCTTGGGGCTGATCTTCGCCGTCCTGCTGGTCTACCTGCTGATGGTGGTCAACTTCCAGTCCTGGCTCGACCCGTTCATCATCATCACCGCGCTGCCGGCCGGCTTCTGCGGCATCGTGTGGATGCTCTTCGTCACGCACACGACGTTCAGCGTTCCGGCCCTGATGGGCGCGATCATGAGCGTCGGGGTGGCCACCGCCAACAGCATCCTGGTCGTCACCTTCGCGAACGATCAGATGCTGGAGGGCCACGATTCGCGGAGCGCCGCGCTGGCGGCCGGCGCCACGCGCCTGCGCCCGGTGCTGATGACGGCGCTGGCCATGATCATCGGCATGCTGCCGATGTCACTCGGCCTCGGCGAGGGCGGCGAGCAGAACGCGCCGCTCGGGCGCGCGGTGATCGGCGGCCTGACGGTCGCGACCTTCGCCACGCTCTTCCTGGTGCCTCTGGTCTACAGCGTCCTGCGGCGCCGGGCGCCGAAGCGGGACTTCCTGGCCGATGCCGAACCCCACGGGACGGCGTCGCCTGCCGCTCAGGAGTGAACGATGCCCAAGTCACGAACGACCTGGAGTCTTCTCGTCGGGGCGGTGCTCCTCGTGATCCTGCTCGGCATCGGCGTGCTGCCGCGTCTGCGCCAGAACGCCGAGCTCGTCGCCGCGTCCACGGCGCCCGACGCCGGGATCGTGCAGGTGAGCGTGGCGACGCCGCGGCGGTCGGACGGGCCGATCGACCTCGTGCTGCCGAGCAACATCCAGGCGATCGAGGAGACCACGATCTACGCCCGCACCAACGGCTACGTCCGCGAGCGCTTCGTCGACATCGGCGACCGCGTCACGGCCGGCAAGGTGCTCGCCCAGATCGACACGCCGGAGCTCGACCAGGAGCTGAGCCAGGCACGCGCCGCCCTCGCCCAGACGCGCTCGGGTCTCGCGCAAGCCCGCGCGAGCCTCACGCAGGCGCAGGCGAACCTGAACCAGGCGCGCGCCGGGCTCGAGCAGTCGAAGGCGAACGAGAGCTTCGCCCGGGTCACCGCCGACCGCTTCGGCAAGCTCGAGCGCGACGAGCTGGTGGCCCATCAGGACGCGGACGAGAAGCGGACGGCGCTGGCCGCGGCGAGCGCGACCACCGCGGTCTCCGAGGCCAACGTCGCCGCGATGCAGGCCAACCTCGGCGCCCTCGAGGCCAGCGTCGAGGCGGCGCGCGCCAACGTGGCGGCCAGCGAAGCCAACGTGCAGCGGCTGGTGGCGCTCCAGTCTTTCCAGCGAGTGGAGGCGCCCTTCGCCGGGATCATCACGGCTCGCGGCATCGATCGGGGCGCCCTGATCACGTCGGGCAGCGGCAACGGCGCCACGTGGATGTTCCGGCTGGCCCACGTCGAGGATCTGCGCGTCTTCGTCAACGTGCCCCAGACCTTCGTGCGCTCGATCGCGCCGGGGCAGCAGGCGCAGGTGCTCGTCGCGGAGTTCCCCAAGCGGGCGTTCGTCGGGAAGATCGCGAGCACCGCCGGCGCCCTCGATCCCACGTCGCGTACCCTGCTGACGGAAGTGCGCCTGCCGAACGACGACCGCGCGTTGTTGCCGGGGATGTACGCCCAGGTGAAGTTCGGCCTCGTGCCCGCGGACGCCGTGTGGGTGGTGCCCGCGACCGCGCTGATCGCGCGCTCGGCGGGCCCTCAGGTCATCGACGTGCGGCGCGACGGCACCGTGCACTATCTCGGCGTGCAGCTCGGACGCGACCTCGGTCAGTCGGTGGAGGTCGTCGCCGGGCTCAGCGGCGGCGAGCGGCTCGTGCTGAGCCCGCCGGACGGGCTGAAGGAAGGCATGCGCGTCGCGGCCGAGGAGCTCAAGCGGAATTAGTGCTAATCTGCCGCCCGGGAGAGCGCCCGGGATGTCTGGAACGATGTTCGAGAAGATCTGGGCCCGGCACGTGGTGGCCGAGGGCCCGGGCGGTCACGTCCTCCTTTATGTCGACCGCCACCTGCTGCACGAAGGCACCACCGCCGCGTTCGGACGGCTCGCCCGGAGTGGGCGGCGCGTGCGCCGGCCGGATCTCAGCTTCGCGACGGCCGATCACTATCTGCTGACCTCGCCGGGATCGGCGACGAGCGACGCCGAGACCCGCGGCATGGTCGAGGCGCTCGAGCGCCACACCGCCGACCAGGGCATCCTCTATTTCGGGGTCGGCGACCCCCGGCGCGGCATCGTGCACGTGATCGGCCCGGAGCAGGGGCTGACGGTGCCGGGCATCACGCTCGTCTGCGGCGACTCGCACACGGCGACCCACGGCGCCTTCGGCGCGCTCGCGTTCGGGATCGGCTCGAGCGAGGTCGAGCACGTGCTGGCCACGCAGACCCTGTGGCAGAAGAAGCCCTCGACCATGCGGATTTCGGTCGACGGCCGACTGGGGCCCGGCGTCGACGCCAAGGACCTGATCCTGGCGGTCATCGCGACGATCGGCGCGGGCGGCGGCGTGCGGCACGCGATCGAGTACGCGGGCTCGACGATCCGGGCCATGTCGATGGACGAGCGCATGACCGTCTGCAACATGTCGATCGAGGCCGGCGCGCGCGCCGGCATGATCGCGCCCGACGAGACGACGTTCGCCTACGTCGAGGGCCGACCGCTGGCGCCGCGAGGCGACGCGTGGCGCGCCGCGCTCGAGGAGTGGAAAGCGCTGCCGAGCGACCCCGGCGCCGTGTTCGACCGCGAGGTGCGGCTCACGGCGAGCGAGATCGCGCCGACCGTCACGTGGGGCACGAGCCCGCAGGACGCGCTCCCGATCACCGCGCGCGTGCCCGACCCGATGGCGGTCGCCGATCCCGGGCGGCGCGAGAGCATGGCGCGCGCGCTCGCCTACATGGGGCTCGCCCCGGGCACGCCGCTCGGCGACGTCGCGGTGAATCGCGTCTTCATCGGCTCGTGCACCAACAGCCGCCTGGACGATCTGCGCGCGGCGGCCCGCGTCGTGAAGGGCCTGCGTGCGGTTGTGCCGGCGTGGATCGTGCCGGGTTCCGGACTGGTCAAGCGCGCGGCCGAGGCGGAAGGCCTCGACCGCATCTTTCTGGACGCCGGCTTCGAGTGGCGGGAGGCCGGCTGCTCGATGTGCGTCGGGATGAACGGCGAGACGGCGGCCGCCGGCGAGCGCGTGGCGTCGACGTCGAACCGCAACTTCGAAGGCCGCCAGGGCAAGGGCGCCCGGACCCACCTGATGTCGCCGGCGATGGCGGCGGCGGCGGCCGTCACCGGCAAGCTCACCGACGTGCGGACGCTCGGGCCCTAGGATGGAGCCGTTCCGGCACCTCACCGCCGTCGCCGTGCCGATCGATCTGCCGAACGTCGACACCGATCGGGTCATTCCGGCGCGCTTCCTCCGTAAGGACCGGAGCGTGCCGGAGTACGCGAGCTTCCTGTTTCACGACGTCCGCTTCACCGCGGACGGCGCCGAGCGCCCCGAGTTCATCCTGAACCAGGCGCCGTACCGCGGTGCGCGCATCCTGGTCGCGGCCGAGAACTTTGGCTGCGGCTCTTCGCGCGAGGCGGCGGTGTGGGCGCTCGCGGCCAACGGGTTCCGCTTGGTGATCGCGCCGAGCCTGGGCGACATCTTCCATCAGAACTGCTTCAAGAACGGCCTGCTGCCGGTGATCCTGCCGGCCGACGCCGTCGCGGGTTTGCGACGCGGGCTGCACGAGCGACCGGGCGCCACGCTCACGGTCGATCTCGAGACGCAGACGGTGACCGCGCCGGACGGCGGCCGGCACGGCTTCGAGGTCGACGCGTTTGGCAAGGAAATGCTGCTGAGCGGCCGAGACGAGATCGGCCTGACGCTCGGCTTCGACGCGAAGATCGCCGAGTTCGAGGCGCGCCACGCCCGGGGCATGGCCTGGGCGGTTCCCCCGCGCGCCGGCACCTAATCGCCAGGAGGGACAGATGCCCGCCACGCTCAAGGTGGAGTATCCCAAGGATCTGTTGAAGCTCGTCGGCACGGAGCTCGGCCCGTCGGAGTGGATGACGGTCGATCAGGCGATGATCGACAAGTTCGCCGAGGCCACCGGAGACCACCAGTGGATCCACGTCGACGTGGAGCGCGCGAAGCGCGAGATGCCCGGCGGCAAGACGATCGCCCACGGCTACCTGACGTTGTCGCTCGTCCCGCGGATGGCGGCGACCCTGCTCGAGGTGACGAAGCGCAGCCGCGGCATCAACTACGGCTCGAACAAGATCCGGTTCATATCACCGGTGCCAGCGGGCGCGCGCATCCGCGTGCGCCAGCGCATCACCGGCGCCGAGCAAGTGGCCGGCAACGGCGTGCGCGTCAGCTCCGAGATGACGGTGGAGATCGAGGGGCAGGACAAGCCCGCCCTGGTCGGGGAGATCATCGGCGTCCGCTACGCGTGAGACGCGCAAGGCGGGCCACGCCGGGAGGTACGTGAGATGAAGCTCGTACGGTATGGACGACCCGGCGCCGAGCGCCCCGGCGCGATCGACGCCGACGGCAAGCTCCACGACCTCGGACGCGTGATCAAGGACGTGACGCCCGCGGCGCTGGCGCCGGCCTCGCTCAAGAAGCTTCGCGGCGTGAGCCTCGCGCGACTGCCGGTCGTGAAAGGCCGTCCTCGGCTCGGTTGTCCGATCGCGGGCATGAGCAAGATGGTCTGCATCGGCCTCAACTACACGGACCACGCGGCCGAGGTGGGCCTGGCGCTCCCGAAGGAGCCGACCGTGTTCATCAAGGCGCCGAGCGCGGTCTGCGGCCCCGACGATCCGATCGTGCGTCCGCGCGGCTCGGTGAAGCTCGACTACGAGGTGGAGCTCGGCGTGGTGATGGGACGCGACACCCGCTACGTGAGCGAGGCCGACGCGCTCCGCCACGTCGCCGGCTATTGCCTGATCAACGGCGAGAAGCGGCAGGACGGCAACACCGGCAAGATGATCTTCTCGTGCGCGTCCTTGATCGCCTACGTGAGCCGCTTCATGTCGCTGCGCGCGGGCGACGTGATCTCGACCGGGACGCCGGCGGGCGTGGGCCACGGCGCGAAGCCGCCGCGCTATCTACAGCCGGGCGACGTGGTCGAGATGGGGATCACGGGGCTCGGCACCCAGCGCCACAAGATCGTATCGGCGTGAGCGTCTCCGGAGCCCGGTTCGCGGATCTCCTCGAGCAGCACCGGATCGACTTCTCCGCGGGCGTCCCGTGCTCGCTCATCGAGGACCTCATCGCGACGCTCGAGACGCATCCGCGGGTCCCGTACGTGGCGGCCGTGCGCGAGGACGTCGCGGTCGGGCTCGCCGCTGGCGCGTGGCTCGCGGGGTGCCGCCCGGCGGTCCTCATGCAGAACTCGGGGCTCGGCACCAGCCTCAACGCGCTCGCCTCGCTGTCGCTGATGTACGGACTGCCGGCGCTGCTCCTCGTGACCTGGCGCGGCTACCAGGGCAAGGACGCCCCGGAGCACATCCTGATGGGCGACATCTCGCCGAAGCTCCTCACGCTCTGCGGCATCCCGCACCGCGTGCTGTCGGCCGCCTCGATCGAGGCCGATCTCGCGTGGGCCATCGCCGAGATGGAGCAGCGTCTGCAGCCCGTCGCGCTCCTGGTGCCGCCGGGGGTCGTCGAGATGGGCCGCGCCCACGCGCGGGCGGCCGGCCCGCCGGCGACCCGGGATGGCGGCGGGACGCCGTCGCCGCTCGCGGCCGTCCTCGAGCCGCGTATCTCGCGCCTGGTCGCGCTCGGCGCCGCCCTCAAGCCGCTCGGCCGCGAGCCGCTCGTCCACGCCAACGGCTACATCTGCCGCGAGTCGTTCTCGCTGGGCGATCGGCCTCAGAACTTCTACATGATCGGCTCCATGGGCATGGCGTCCGCCATCGGCCTCGGGCTCGCGCTGGCCCGGCCGCATCGCCGCGCGGTCGTCTTCGACGGCGACGGTAACCTCCTGATGAATCTGGGCATCCTCGCCCAGGTCGGCGCCCGCCAGCCGGCGAACCTGGTCCACTGCGTCTTCGATAACGGGGTCTACGGCTCCACGGGCAACCAGGCCTCGCTCTCGCACCAGGTCCGGCTCGATCGCCTCGCGGCCGCCGCCGGCTATCGCACCGCCGTCGCCGTCGTCGCGGCCGGCGAGGTGGAGGCGGCCGTGCAAGCGGCCCTCGGGAGCGAGGGCCCCCACTTCATCCTCGTCAAGGTCACCCGCGAGGAGGCCGAGGCCCCGCGCATCCCGTTCACGCCCGCTGAGATCCGCGACCGCTTCCGCGCGAGCCTCCTCGCGGGCTGAGGCGGGAGTCGGGAGTCTCGATACGCGTGATCGCGGCCGCGGTCCCGGCCGCTACTTCGCGCGCGGCGGATACACGACGATGAAGTTCGACTGATTGGGCATCGTCACCTTCGGCAGCGTCTGGGCGCTCATCTCGTCGCTATCGCCGATGATCCCGTTGAGGTTGAGCAGGTACGCGGTGAGCGCGTACACCTCGTCGTTGCTGAGCGTCTGCGGCTGCATGTAGGGCATCGCGCGCCGCACGTAGTCGAAGACGGTCGTCGCGTAGGGCCAGTAGCTTCCGATCGTCTTTACCGGCGCCTTGCTCGCGAGGGTGCCCTGGCCTCCGACGAGTCGGTCGTTCGGCTGCCCCGCGCCGCGGGCGCCGTGGCAGGCCTGGCACTTCTGCTCGTACACGAGCGCCCCTGCTGACGGCGTCCCCTTGCCCGGCGGCAGGCCGGCGCCGTCGGGTCCGACGCTGATGTCCCAGCCGGCGACCTGCGCCGGGGTCGCCTCGCGCCCGAGGTTCGGACCTTCGGTCGTCCCGGCCGTCACCCCCGCGCCGGCGCAGCCCCCGACGACGAGTGCCAGCGCCAGGGCGGCGAGATCACGCGTAGACATGCTTCACCTCGCCGCCCGCCGCCACGCTCCAGGCCTGGATGCCGTTGAAGTGAAAGATCGCGTTGTTGCCGTGCTCGGCGACGAACCGGTCGCGCTCCGGCTGCACGGCGCCCGTGTCGTCGGTGGCGCGCGACTTGAGCACGGCCGCGGCGCCGTCCCACCGCCACGGCAGCCGGAACCGCGTGAGCGCGCGCGGCAGCACCGGCGCGACGAGCGGCGCCGCCGCCCACGTGCGGCCGCCGTCGGTCGACACGTCGACCTTCTTGATCGTGCCGTTGCCCGACCACGCGATGCCCGAGATCTGATGGAGCCCGGGCCCCGGCAGGGTCATGCCGTGCGAGGGGCGCGTGATGACGGACTTCACCTCCATCGGGTAGGTGAACATCAGCGACTTGCCGTCGCCCTGGAGGTCGGTGTAGCGCGACGTCTCGTCCTTCGTCATGACCGGCGCGGACACGACCTTGAGGCGCCGGAGCCACTTCACGCTCATGTTGCCTTCCCACCCCGGCAGGAACAACCGCACCGGATAGCCGTTCTCGGGACGCAGCCGCTCGCCGTTCTGGAACAGCGCGAGGATCGCGTCGTCCATCGCCTTGGCCATCGGAATGCTGCGGCTCATGGCGGCAGCGTCCGCGCCCTCGGCGAGAATCCACCGGGCGCTCCGGTCGACGCCGGCTTCCTCGAGCAGCACGCGCAGCGGCACGCCGGTCCACTCGCTGCACGACACCAGGCCGTGCGTCTGTCCGGCGGTGACATTCGGCGGCGTCGGCTGGTAGAGGAGCTGGCTGTTGCCGGAGCACTCGAGGAAGTGGATCCGGGAGACCATCGGATAGCGCAGCAGCGCGTCCACGCCGAAGACCAGGGGACGCTTCACCATACCGTGGACGAGGAGACGGTGCTGGGCCGGGTCGATGTCGGGGACGCCGCTGTGGTGGCGTTCGAAGTGCAGCCCGCTCGGCGTGATCGTGCCCTCGAGCGACTCGAGCGGCGTGCGCGAGGCTCCGCTGCCCGTCGTCCCGGGCTGCGAGCGGATCAGCGTGCGCGTCACCTTGCTTTCGTACTTCGCGGGGCTGCCGTACTCGCCCATTCCGGCGCCGGGGATCTTCATCGACGGAGGAATTTCGGGCGGCTCGACCGCGCCGGCGCTTCTGACGCCGCCGGCCGCCAGCCCGCTCGCGAGCACCCCCACGCTCCGTCTGAGGAAACGCCGCTTGGATTCGTTCACGATGCACCCCCTGACGATCCCGGCCGCTCGCCGCTGGCTTCCCCTAGCTATCCCCCCGCCACAGCGCCATCCTCTTGAACCCCTCGGCGTGCTTCACGCCGATCTCCTTGCCATCGCGCAGCGCCCACGCGCGCAAGAGATCGTCGACCCACTCGCCCTTGCCCACCTGCGAGACGTGCGCCCGGAGCGCGGCGCACTTGGGCGCGAGCGTCTCGGTGATGTCGACGTAGGTGTCGGCGGGGCTCGCGCCGCTGATGAAGACCTCCTTCACCTTGTGCGGCTCGAGACCCTCTGCCAGCAGCTCCTGGAAGATCACCCGCGTCTCGGAGGACGGAAAGACCGCGTCGAGCGCGGCGCTGGCGACCGCGCGGTGGTCGGGGTGGTTCAGGTACTGGCGGCCGTACCAGCGCATCGTCGGGTCGCCGCACACCACCACGTGGGGCCGGACGCGTCGAATCACGCGCGTGAGATCGCGCCGGAGCGCGATGGTCGGCTCGACGACGCCGTCCTGGTAGCCGAGGAAGACGACGTCCTTCACGCCGAGGATCTTCGCGGCGTCCCACGACTCGCGCTCGCGGATCGGGATCAGCCCCGTGTTGTCGGGCGTGTGCTCGTTGGTGCCGGCGCCGCCGGTCGTGACCAGACAGAACACGACGTCGCGTCCTTCGCGCGCCCAGCGGGCGACGCTGCCGGCGATCGTGAACTCGTTGTCGTCCGGGTGCGCCGAGATGCACAGAATGCGCGTGTACTCGGACGAGAGCGTGTGGGGCTTGCGCTTGCGGTCGGCCATGACGCCCCGGAGCTATCCGCGCATCCCAAAGCTTGACGGGCCCGGGCGTCTCAGCGGCGCGGTGAGGTTGGCGAACTCGCAGAGGAGCGGCCGCGTGTCGCGCGGGTCGACGATCTCCTCGATCCAGAAGGCCTCGGCCGAGCGGAAGGGCGAGCGGAGCTTGTTCAGCCGCGCCTCGATCTCGGCCATCTTCGCCTTCGGGTCGGGCGCCGCGTCGAGGTCGGCGCGGTAGGCGGCCTCGATGCCGCCCTCGAGCGGCAGGGAGCCCCAGCGGCCCGAGGGCCACGCGTAGCGCAGGCAGTAGCGGCTCTGGTTTCGGTGCGCGGCGCCGGCGACGCCGAACGAGTTGCGCACGATCACGGCGCACCAGGGAACCGTGGTCTGCCACATCGCCGCCATCGCGCGCACGCCCTGCTTGATCGTCCCGCTCTTCTCGGCGTCGAGCCCGATGAGGAAGCCGGGGCAGTCCACGAGATAGACGACCGGCAGATGGAACGTCTGCGCGATGTCGAGGAAGCGCTCGACCTTCTGGCAGGTGTCGGCCGGCCAGGCCCCGCCGTAGAAGTACGGATCGCTCGCCATGAGCGCCACCGGCCAGCCGTCGAGCCGCACGTAGCCCGTGATGACGGATCGGCCGTAGAGCGGCGCCACCTCGTAGAACGAGCCCTGATCGACCACGGCCTCGACGATGCGCCGCATCTTGTAGGGTTTGCGCGGGTCGTGCGGGATCGCCTCGAAGAGCCAGGGATCGCGGCGCTGGGGGTCGTCGCCCCGCGGACCGCGCGGCGGCAGGTCGTCGATCGAGGACGGGAAGTACGAGAGAAAGCGCCGTGCGCGCGCGAAGGCCTCTTCCTCGCTGTCGACGGCGTCGTCGACCGCGCCGGCCTTGAGCTGGATCTCCCAGCCGCCGAGCTCGTTCTTCGTGAGCTTCTGACCGAGGCGCTCGACCACCGGCGGTCCGGCCACGAAAAGCGCCGAGAGGTTCTTCACCATCACCGAGTAGTGCGCCGCGGCGAGGTGGGCGGCGCCGAGTCCCGCGACCGAGCCGAGACCGAGCGCCACCCGCGGGATCGTCGCCATGTTGTTGACGACCCACTCCCAGCCGTCGACGCCGGGCACGTTCGCGCGGCCCGTGGTCTCGATCGTCTTCACCGAGCCGCCGCCACCCGAGCCCTCCACGAGGCGGATGAGCGGCAGGCGCAGATCGTGGGCCATCCGCTCGCACTGATTGTGCTTGCCCTTGATGGTCGCGTCGGCCGAACCGCCGCGCACCGTGAAGTCGTCGCCGCCGATCACGACCGGCCGGCCGTCGATCTCGGCACGGCCGAACACGAAGTTCGACGGGGTGAAGGCGACCAGGTCGTTGTTCGCGTCGTAGCGGGCGCTGCCGGCGATCTTGCCGATCTCGTGGAAGCTGCCGGGGTCGGCGAGCTTGGCGACGCGCTCGAGGATCGTCAGCCGCCCGCCGTCGTGCTGGCGCTTCACGCGCTCAGGCCCGCCCAGCTGCGAGGCGAGCTCCTCGCGGCGCCTCAGCTCGTCCAGCTCCTTTTGCCAGTCCAAGCCGGACGCTCCGCTACTCTTGCCTGCGGCGGCGGTCGTCGCCGCGATTCGGGTAGCGCTGGCGCAGGAGCTCGATGAGCTTCTGCTCCTCTTTCCGCGTCAGGGCGTCGAGCCAGCTCCTGTCGTCTCGGCCGTCGTCGCGGTCGGCGTTCTCGGACACATCTCACCTCCCAGGGCCCCGTCATTATACGGGACGCGTGCCGGAATACGGGACGCCCGCAGGCTCGGCGGTGTGCGACGCATCTACTATTCACAGGCGCGTCGGTCGGCGGGGCCCGGCCCCGCTACGGTCTCACGCGCGCAGAGCGCGGTGGCGAGCCGACTGGCTCGGAGGGAGGCCCGGCGTGGACGAGATACTCATCGGCAAGGGCGAGCGGCCAGTCCATCTGCTGCCCCGATACGGCAACCGTCACGGCCTGGTCGCCGGCGCCACCGGCACCGGCAAGACGATCTCGCTGATGGTGATGGCGGAAGGCTTCTCGCGCCTGGGCGTCCCGGTGTTCATGGCCGACGTGAAGGGCGACGTCGCCGGCCTGGCGATGGCCGGCACGCCGAACGAGAAGATCCGGCAGCGCGTCGCGGAGATCGGCATCCAGGGCTACACCAACGAAGCCAGCCCGGTGGTGTTCTGGGACCTCTACGGGAAGGCCGGTCATCCGGTCCGCGCGACGGTCAGCGAGGTCGGTCCGAGCCTCCTGGGCCGCATGCTCGAGATCGCCTTCAAGCTCGCGGACGACCGCGGCCTCTTGCTGCTCCTGTTCAGCCAGGCGGCCTCGGAGATCGTCGCCTCGACGAATCGCCGCTCGTACGACAACGACGCGTTCGCGGGCCGGAGCTGGCTCGTCTCCCCGGAGGGCGAGATCCTGCTGCGAGACGAGCGCTGATTCACCGTTCCTGACCGCCGAGGTCGACCTCACCGCCGTCGACCGCGCCCGCCGGAGCTACCCGCGCAACCTCGTGATCCCCTGACGCGTCCCGGCGCTCAACGCGGACCAGCCTGGTCAGATCTGGGAGTAGCCGCTGCCCGGCGTGTCGACCCCGCGACCGCGCGCGTCGGTGATCCAGCCGAACTCCTTGAGGATCTGCTGGCTGTACGTCACGCGCCCTGAAACCTTCTCGAGCGGCTCGGTCGCGAGCAGGAGCGCCGCCTTCGCCATCAGCTCGGACGCCTCGCCCCGCGGGTCGTCGATGCTCTTGACGAGGCGGTGATAGACCGTGCCCGGCGTCGGCACGATCTGCGAGGGCGACACGCACGTGACCGACACGCCGTACTGATAGACCTCGGCCGCCAGACCCTGCGAGAAGCGCTCGAGCGCCGCCTTCTCCGCGCCGTAGCACGTTCCGCCGCGCGTCCCGACGGCGGGGTCCGGGTACGGGCCGCGTCCGGGCCCGATAGCGGCGCCCGACGAGATGTTGACGATCGCGCCCGCGCCCCGGGGAATCATCTCGGCCAGCGCCAGCTGGCTCAGCACGAACGGCGCGTGGAAGTTCACGGCCCACGAGCGTAGCCAGCGGCTGAGCGGGAAGTCCTTGGTCGGCAGATAGTAGGTCAGCGCCGCGTTGTTGACGAGCACGTCAACTGGGCCGTAGGTCTCGCGCACCGCGCCCATCAGCTTCTCGCACTCGGCGGGCTCGGCGATGTTGGCGGTGAACGCGCGCGCCTCGCCGCCCGCGGCGCGGATCGCCGCCACGGTCGTCTCGAGCGAGCCCGCGAGCTGGTGGTCGCCCTCGCGCAAAGTGCGCGCCGCGCAGACCACCCGGCCGCCTTCCGCCGCGAAGAGCCGCGCGATCTCGGCGCCGATGCCGCGCGAGGCGCCCGTCACCACCACGACCTTGCCGTCGAGTCTTCCCATGCGTTTTCGCGGATCTGCCACCCATGAATAGCGCCCCGGAAGGCCCGGCGCAAGCGCCTTTCGCCCGCCGGCGGCCGGGTTCTCCCGCGTGTCGCCTCAGGGAAAGGCCCTATTGTGACGGATCGGTCGCGCCGCGAGAGTATTCCCCAGGAGTGGCGACGTAACCAGGGAGAGGGCCATGACGGTCGTGTGCGCGTGGTGCCAACGCCAGGGACTCAGGACGGTGCTCCGTGAAAAGGAGCCGCTCGACTGGCCGGTGGTCTCCCACGGCATCTGCGAGGAGCACGCGAAAGCGTTCCTCGCCGAGGTGCGCGAGGGCAAGACGGCCGGGCTCCCGCTCGATCGTCGCGGATCCTAGCCCCCTTCCCACTCAGCCCGCCGAAGGCTCGCCCGAGTCCGTCCTGGGGATTTCGTCCTGGGAATTCCGCTCGATGGGTCAGGTAAACACCTGATGGGAGTGTCAGCATATGACCTCTAAGGTTGTTCTGGTACATCACAACACGCAGGCGTCCTCGACTGTCGTCGAGCATGTCGCGCAAGGCCAGGAGGGCCTGATGAATGGGACCCAGGAAGTGGCGGCCGTGACGCAAGCGCGCCTCGAGACTACGGGCTCACGATTGCGCGAGCTGGTCGCGCACCTTCGGCATCAGCGGGCGCAGCTCCGTGAAGAATGGGCCCGGCTGATCACCGAGGCCAAGCTGCTGACGGCGATGACGAAGGAAGAGATCTTCGCCGAGGCGACCTCCGTGTACGACAACTACGTGGAGGCGCTCGAGACCGGGACGTACGAGGCGCTGCAGGCGTACGCGCGCAATCTCTCCGAGCGCATCATTCCGCGGGGCGTCGAGACGCACGAGGTGGTCGGGATCGTGCTCCTCCTGCGCGACGTGCTGGCCCGGTCGCTGTTCGCGACCTACCACGAAGACTTCAACAAGCTCAACCGGATCCTCGACGCCTACGAGCCTGCGGCCAACCGCATCGCGGCCACCGTGGCCGTCGGCTTCGTGCAGGAGCGCGAGCGCATCATCCGCGAGCAGCAGGAGGCCATCCGCGAGCTGTCGACGCCAGTGCTCCAGGTGCGCGAGCGGCTGCTGATCCTGCCGATCATCGGCGTCATCGATCCGCAGCGCGCCCGCCAGCTGACCGAGCAGCTGCTGCGCGGCATCCGGACCAATCGAGCCAAGGTGGTCGTGCTCGACATCACGGGCGTGCCGTACATCGACTCGCCGGTCGCGAACCACCTGGTGCAGACCGTCGAGGCCGCGCGGCTCCTCGGCGCGACCGTGATCGTCACGGGCCTCTCGCCCGAGATCGCCCAGACCCTTGTTAATATCGGGGTAGACCTGGGGAAGATGAACACGGTCGGCGATCTCCAGGGTGGTATCGAGGAGGCCGAGCGGTTGCTCGGCTACAAGGTCGTCCTGATGCAGGAGCCCGCGCTGCAGTCCACATAAGGAGACCAGGGCGTGCAGGTTCCGATCCTCAAGCAGGGCGCCTATCTGATCGCGACGGTGCAGTCCGCGCTGACCGACGAGGATCTCAAGCAGCTGCGCGACACCCTGGTGCTGCAAGTCAGCAAGGTCCGCGCGCGGGGCGTCATCGTGGACGTCACCGCGCTCGACGTGATCGACTCGTTCGCGACGCGCACCTTGCGGGACGTGGCCTACATGATCCGCCTGCGCGGCGCCGAGACCGTCATCGTCGGCATCCAGCCGGAGGTGGCGTTCTCGATGGTCAAGCTCGGGCTCACGCTCGAGGGGGTCGCGACCTCGCTGGATCTGGAGGAAGGCCTGGCGTACCTCGACCGCAAAGCGAAGGCTCACCAGGAGGTTCGCGCCCATCGCTGATGAGGTGCGTGTCTCGATAGATTGTGACTCCGACGTCGTCGCCGCCCGGCAGAAGGGGCGCGAGCTGGCGTCCCAGTGCGGGTTTCCGTCGACCGACATGGCCGTCGTCGCCACCGCGATCTCGGAGCTGGCGCGGAACATAGTTCGCTACGCTGTCCGCGGCGAGATCATCCTCCGCCTCGTGCAGAACAACGGCAAGCGGGGGATCGAGGTCGTCGCCTCCGACGACGGCCCGGGCATCCCCGACGTCGGCCTGGCCATGCAGGACGGCTATTCCACGTCGGGGGGCCTCGGCCTCGGCCTGCCGGGCACGCGGAGGCTGATGGACGACTTCGAGATCACCTCCGACTTCGGCAAGGGCACGAGGGTCATCGTCCGTCGATGGAGACGTTGATCAAGCCGCCGATCGAGTGGGCGGTCGCCGAGGTCGCGCAGCGGGGCCAGAGCGAGTCCGGCGACCGCTACGTCGCTCTCTCGACGCCCGAGGGCGGGCTCGTCGCGGTCGTGGACGGTCTGGGCCACGGCGCCGAGGCCGCGAGTGCCGCGAAGGTGGCGGTGAGGGCGCTGGAGCGGGGCGCGCATCGTCCGCTCGTCCAGTTGCTCCGCGACTGTCACCAGAGCCTGATCGGGACACGCGGCGCGGTGATCAGCGCCGCCGCGCTCGCCTTCGAGACCATGACGTGGCTCGGCGTCGGCAACGTCGAAGGCCTCCTGCTCCGCGCGCCGGCCTCCAGGGGAGCGCGGACCGAGTCGCTCCTCGTGCGCGGCGGCGTCGTCGGGGTCCATCTGCCGGCGCTCGCGGCGGAGGTTGTCCCCATCCGCCGGGGCGACACGCTGATCCTCGCGACCGACGGCGTCCATAGCGGCTTCCTCGACGCGACCCTGCCCTACCAGGAGCCGCAGGCGCTCGCCGACCACGTCCTGGCGCGCTGGGGCACGCACACCGACGACGCGCTCGTGCTCGCCGTCCGCTATCTGGGGGCGGCGTGAATCCCGAGCAGCGCGACCTGGCCAAGCAGTACGCACGCGCGCTGCAGGAGTACATCGCGGGGCGCGGGGAGGCCGCGCTGCAGGAGGCCTGCGACATGGGTCGCAAGGCGCTCAGCGACGGGATCGGCGTGCACGACATGGCGGCGATCCAGCATCGCGCCCTGCTCAAGTCGCTCATGCGCGTGCGCACGCGCGAGGAGAGCTCGTCCACCCTGCGCGCGGCCAGCCGGTTCATCGTCGAGAGCCTGCTGCCGTTCGAGATGTCCCATCGCCGCAGCCAGGAGGTCAACGCCGCCCTGCGCGAGTCTGAGGAGCGGTACCGGAGCGTGGTCGACACCGCGCGCGACATCATCTTCACGCTCTCGGCCGACGGCAAGATCATGTCGATGAACCCGGTCTTCGAGACGGTGACCGGCTGGTCCCGCACCGAGTGGATCGGCCGCGACTTCCTGCCGCTCGTGCATCCCGACGATCGGCCGCGCGCCGCCGAGATCTACCAGGCCGTGCTGACGGGTCAGGTGCCGCCCCTCTTCGAGCTGGGCGTGCGCGCGAAATCCGGCTTCACCATCCCCGGCGAGTTCGTCGCCACGCCGCTGGCGCGCGGCTCGCGGATCGTCGGCGTGCTCGGGGTCGCGCGCGACATCACCGATCGCAAGAGTGCCGAGCGCGCGCTGCGCCACCTGAACGAGGCGCTGGAGGAAGAGGTCAAGCGGATCGCCCACGCGCTGCACGACGAGGCTGGCCAGCTGCTGGCCTCCGTGCACATCGGCCTCGCCGACCTCGCCCGCGACCTGCCGGCCCCGGCCGCCCGCCGCCTGGAAGACGTGCGCGGGCTCCTCGACAAGATCGAGGAGCAGCTGCGTCACCTCTCGCACGAGCTCCGGCCGACGATCCTCGACGACCTGGGCCTCGGCCCCGCGCTCGAGTTCCTGGCCGAGGGCGTCTCCAAGCGCACGGGGCTCTCGATCGCGGTCGAGGGCTCGCCGGGCAAGCGATTGCCGGCGCCCACCGAGACGGCGCTCTACCGCATCGTGCAGGAAGCCTTGACCAACGTGACCAAGCACGCGCAGGCGACGAAAGTCTACATCAAGTTCATGCGCAACCGCCGCTTCCTCCGCGGCGCCATCCGGGACGACGGCGTCGGGTTCGACGTGTCGGCCGTCCTGACGCGGCGGGGCGCGCGCGGCCTCGGCCTGACCGGGATCCGCGAGCGGCTGCACGCCGTCGGAGGCACCCTCGATATCATCGCCACCCCGCGTGGCGGTACCCAATTGATCCTGACCGTACCGCTGGAGGCAGACAATGCCGAATCGGATTCTCCTCGCTGACGACCACGCGATCGTCCGGCAGGGGCTGAGGGCTTTGCTGGAGCGCGAAGGCTACACGGTCGTCGCGGAGGCGGGCGACGGGCAGGAGGCGTTGCGGGAGGCCCGCGAGCGCTGTCCGGACGTCGCCGTCCTGGATTTCTCGATGCCGCTCTTGAACGGGCTCGACGCCGCGCGCGAGATCCTCAAGGTCTGCCCGCGTGCCCGGGCGGTCTTGCTGACGATGCACACCGACGACCACTACGTGCTGGAGGCGGTCCGCGCCGGCATCAAGGGCTACGTCGTCAAGACGCAGGCGTCGGCCGATCTGGTGCGCGCGATCAACGAGGTGCTGCGGGGCATGATGTACCTGAGCCCTGGCATCTCGCACGCCGTGGTCGAGGCCTATCTGGCCAAGTCGGAGATGCCGCCCGACCCGCTGACCTCGCGGGAGCGCGAGGTGCTGCAGTTGGTCGCGGAGGGTAAGTCGACGAAGGAGATCGCCCGGCTCCTGGGCATCAGCTTCAAGACCGCCGAGTCTCACCGCACGCGGATCATGAAGAAGACCGACATCCACGAGACCGCCGGACTCGTCCGCTACGCGGTTCGCCGCGGCCTGATCCAGCCCTGATCCGCCGCGCCGCCTGATTCGACCGCGCGCCGCGGCCCGCCGGGTGTCAGCTCTCCCCGGCCTGCGGTGACGGGGAAATACCCCCCCCCATTTGCGGCGCTTGCCCGATTTGAGTCCGCGCCGGTGACTCTAGACTTCCCGGTATGGCGACGCGCGTGCTGCTGGCTGACGATCACACGATCGTCCGGCAAGGTCTGCGGATCCTGCTGCAGCGCGAGGGGTTCGAGGTCGTGGGCGAGGCGGCCAACGGCGTGGAGGCGGTGCGCATGGCCACCGAGACCGTCCCGGACGTCGTCGTCCTGGACTACGGTATGCCCCTCATGAACGGCCTGGCGGCGGCCCGCGAGATCATGGCGGCGTGCCCGCGCGCGAAGCTGATCCTCCTGACGATGCACGCGGACGACCGCTACGTGCTCGAGGCGGTGCGCCTGGGCGTGAAGGGATACGTCGTCAAGAGCCAGGCGCCCACCGACCTGGTGCGCGCGATCCACGAGGTGCTCAACGGCATGATGTACCTGAGCCCGCGCGTCTCGCGGACGGTCGTCCAGGCGTATCTGGCGAAGTCGGAGCTGCCGCCCGATCCGCTCACGCCGCGTGAGCGGGAAGTGCTGCAGCTGGTCGCGGCCGGCAAGACCACGAAGGAAGTCGCCGAGGCGCTCGGCATCAGCGTGAAGACCGCCGAGTCGCACCGGACGCACATCATGCAGAAGCTCGACACGTCCAACACCGCCGGCGTCGTTCGCTACGCGATCCGTCAGGGTCTGATCCAGGTCTGAGCGGCGCGCTCGCGCCGCGCTTTCGTCGCCGCACTCCCCGCTCGAGCCCGCACGTCAAAGCCCGGACTGGCCCGTGCGGGATTTTCCGAATGCCCATTCGGGGGTTCGGCGAATTGAGCGCGCGTTCCGCGGATCGTAACGTAGCAATCGATGCATCGCGACGTGACGCGCGCACCACACTGGCCGCAGAAGAGCGCGGAGCCTCAGGAAATCGCACAGCGCTCACGAGATCAGGAAAGGGGACGAGTCATCATGATCCTGTACAAGCCCATCGTCGCCTCGGTCGTCGTCACGCTGATGATCGTGGGGCTCGCGGCCGCGCAAGACGCGACGAAGCGGCCGCCGGCGCCCGCCACGTCCGCCCCCACCGCCGCGGCGCCGGCCGCGTCGGTGCCGGCCGCGGCGGCGCCCGCCCCGACCGCCGCCGGCGTCGCCGTCGGGCCCGAATACAAGATCGGTATCGACGACGTGCTGGACATCGCCGTCTGGAACAACACCACGGTCAGCCGGACGGTGCCGGTGCGCCCCGACGGCAAGATCACCCTTCCGCTGATCAACGAGGTGCAGGCGGCGGGGCTGACGCCCACCCAGCTGCGCGCCTCGATCATGGCCAAGCTGGTCGAGTACATGCCCACGCCGGAGCTCTCCGTGATCGTGCGCGAGGTGCACAGTAACAAGATCTCGGTGCTGGGCGAGGTCCGAAAGGCCGGCCGCTACGAGATCACCCAGCGCGCGACCGTGCTGGACGCCGTGGCGCTCGCCGGCGGGTTCAACGACTGGGCCCGCCGCTCGAAGCTCGTGATCATGCGGCAGGAAGGCAACGGCGTGAAGCGCATCCCGGTCAACTACAACCGGATCGTCGCCGAGGAGGACGAGAACGTCATCCTCCAGCCCGGCGACATCGTGGTCGTCCCGTGAACCTGGCCGCGCTCTCCGCGGTCTGGGCCCGCCGGAAGTACCTGGGGCTCGGCGTCCTGGCCGCGACCCTGGCGGCGGCCCTGACGGTCGCGCTGGCGATGCCGGGCGTCTACCGCTCCACCGCGACCGTCCTGGTCGCCCGGCCGGAGATGGCGAACCCGTCGGCCCGGGCGGCGCTCACGAGCGAGCTCGAGGCCCGGGTGAATCGGATCAGCGAGGAGGCCCTGAGCCGCGCGCGGCTCGAGGCCATCATCGACAAGTACGGACTTTACGGTCCCCGCGGGAAAGACGAGCAGAGCGTGATGCGTCTGCGGCGCGACATCCGGATCGATCTGAAGGGCGTCGACCCCGTCCAGCAGCGCGGGACGCCCATCGCCTTCGCCGTGAGCTTCCGCGGCCCCAATCCCGAGACGGTCGCGCGGGTGACCAACGAGCTGGCGGCCTTCTACGTGTCGGAAAACTCCACCATCCGCGAGCGGCGGGCGGCGGAGGCCCTCCAGGACGTCAAGCGCGAGGTCGAGGACGCGCAGCGCCGGCTCGACGAGCAGGACAAGCGGACCAACGAATTCAAGCGGCGCAACATGGGCCAGCTGCCCGAGCAGGTCGCCGCGAACCTCGCGATGCTCGAGCGCCTCAACGCCCAGCTCGCCCTCAACAACCACAACCAGGTCGTCGCCTTGGAGCGGCGGTCCGCGATGCGCCGGCCCGGCGACGGCGATATGCACGCGGCGGCGACGCCCGAAGAGGCGCTGACGATGCGCCTGAACCAGCTGAACTTCGACCTGGCGAAGCTCCAGCGACAGTACAGCGACAAGTATCCAGACGTCATCACGACCAAGCAGGAGATCGAGTCCACCAAGAAGCAGCTCGCGGAGCTGCCGCGGTCGCCGAAATCAGGGACGGCCCAGACGCCCCGCCCCAGCGGCGACGACAGCAACATCGCCGCGCTCAAGGCCGAGGACCAGCGGCTGCGGCAGATGATCGCCGCCTACCAGACGCGGGTCGAGATGGCGCCGGAGCGGGAGCAGGAGCTCCAGCAGCTCTCGCGCGACTATCGAGCGACGCGCGAGATGTACGACGCCGTGCTCAAGCGGTATCACGACGCGGAGGCGGCCGTCGAGGTCGAGCGCCTGCGCGCCGGCGCGGAGTTTCAGATCCTCGAGCCGGCGATCCCGGCGCGCGAGCCGATGGCGCCGAACCGGCCCAAGCTGATCCTGCTGGGCGTGGTGCTCGCCTGCGCGCTGACCGGGGCGGTGGTGATGCTGGCCGAGCAGCTCGACACCTCGTTCCACGGCGTCGACGATCTCCGGTCGTTCAGCAAGCTGCCGGTGCTCGTCACGATTCCCGAGATCACCACCCGCGCCGACCGCACGCGCCGCCGGTGGCGCCTGCGGCTGGCGGCGTGCGCCTCGGTGGTCGGCCTCGTGCTGATCGTGGGCGTCGCCTACGTGGGCGCGCACCACGACCTGCTGATCTCGCTGCTGACGCGAACTGGATCCTGAGGGCCACCACCATGTACCTGAAGTTCTACGGACTGCTCGAGAAGCCGTTCAACGCGACGCCGGATCCCCGGTTCCTCTACATGAGCCCGGGCCATCGCGAGGCGCTCGCCCAGCTCCACTACGGGACCCAGGAGCGCAAGGGCTTCATCGTCCTCACCGGGAGGGTGGGGACCGGTAAGACGACCTTGCTCCACGCCCTGCGTCAGCGGCTCGACGGCCACACCGCGGTCTCGTTCCTCTTCAACTCGACCCTGCCGTTCGACGACATGCTCGAGTACATCCTGGCGGACCTCGGCGTCACCAAGGGCGAGGAGTCACGGGCGCAGCGCATCATGGCGTTCAACGACTTCCTCATCGAGCGCGAGCGCGCCCGCCAGAACACCGTCCTCATCATCGACGAGGCGCAGAACCTGTCCGCCGAGACGATGGAGCAGGTGCGCCTGCTCTCCAACTTCGAGACGACCACCACCAAGCTCCTGCAGATCTTGCTGGTGGGCCAGCCCGAGCTCAAGGCCAAGCTCGACCTGCCCGAGCTCCGCCAGCTCAAGCAGCGCATCGGGCTCCGGTGTCAGATCCCGCCGCTGACGGCGGAAGAGGCGCGTCAGTACATCCGCAACCGGCTGCGGATTGCCGGCGCGCGCGACCTGGGCATCTTCACGGACGCGGCGATCGAGCGCATGACGGATTACTCGGGCGGAATACCGAGAATCCTGAACATCCTCGGCGACCACTGCCTGCTCTTCGGGTACGCCGACCAGATCCGGCGGATCGACCGCGCCTCGGTCACCGAGACGATCGAGTACATGGAAGAGGGCATGCCCACGCAGCGCGGGATCTTCTCCTTCGGGAGATCGGCGCCCCGGCGCCGCTCGCAGTGGTTCGTCAAGACCTCCATGTTCGCCCTCGCGGTGGCGGCGGTCGGCCTCGCGCTCACCTATGACTCGGGCGTCGTGAACCTCATCGAGTCGCTCCGACGGGTGGTGATGCCATGAGCAAGTTCTTCAAGGCGCTCGAGCAGGCCGAGCGAGACAACGTGCAGCGCGAACCCCTGATCGCGGAGGAGGCGGCGCGCGAGCGCGTGTCCGTCGTTCCCCAGTGGCCCGAGCCGTCGGACGAGCAGCCCCCGGTCTTTCCCCCGCCGCCGCCCCCGCGCGCGCCGCGGCCCGTGGCGGAGGCCACGCGGGTCGGCTTCGAGACGTCGCGGATCGCGCCCGCGTTGCTGGACGAGCACCTGGTGAGCCTCCAGGCGCCGGCCACGGCCGCCGCCGAGCAGTACCGCGTGCTGCGGCATCTCGTGGAGACGCTGCGCAACCGGGCGAACCTTCAGGTCATCGCGGTGACGAGCGGCGGGGCCGGCGACGGGAAGTCCGTGACCGCGATCAACCTGGCCGGCGCGCTCGCCCAGTCGGACGACGCGCGCGTGCTCCTGGCCGACATGGATCTCAGGCGCCCGTCGATTGCGCGCTATCTGGCGCTCGGCGAGACGCGGCCCACGCTGGCCGACGCGCTCGCGCCGTCCGGGCCGCCGCTCAGGGATGCGGTCGTCCGGCTTGGGCGCTTCAACCTCTCGGTGCTGCGGGCGCCGGTGTCGGCCGCCGCGCCGTACGAGCTACTCCAGTCGCCGAAGCTCGAGGCGCTGCTGGCCGAGGCACGCCAGCAGTACGACTACGTCGTGCTCGACACGCCGCCGTTCGTGCCGTTCCCCGATTGCCGGCTGCTCGCGAAGTGCGTCGACGGGTTCGTCCTCGTGGTCGCCTCCAACCGGACGCCGCGCGGCGTCCTGGCCGAGGCGCTCAAGGCCATGGACTCCGAGAAGGCGGTCGGCTACGTGTTCAACGCTCACCCCATGCCCCCGTCCACCTACTACGGCGACGGCGACGGGCGCGGGCGAGCTCGCCCGTGGCGCCGCAACGGAGAGCGCTCGTGAAGGTCGTCGCCATCGGCGGCGGGACCGGGCTCCCGGTCGTCCTCACGGCGCTGCGCCGTCACCTCGCGTCGAGCGACCGCATCACGGCGGTCGTCACGGCCGCCGACGACGGCGGCAGCTCGGGCGCCCTGCGCAAGGAATACGGCGTGATTCCCCCCGGAGACATCCGCAACTGTCTCCTGGCGCTCTCGCGCGTTCCACCGGAGGTGTCGGCGGCGCTCCAGTACCGATTCGACGGCGGCGACGCGCAGCACCCGGTCGGGAACCTGCTCCTGGCGGCCCTCGACATGGTCGCGACCGACGGGCTCACGGCCATCAAGCTCGCCGCCGAGCTCCTTGGCGTGGACGATCTGGTCCTGCCCTCCACGACGGAGCGCGTGCACCTGGTCGCCGACCTCGCGGATGGGCGCTCGGTCTACGGCGAGTCGTCGATTGCTCGAAGCGGCGCCGCGATCAAGCGCGTCCGCATCGATCCGGCCACCGCGGTGGCGACGCCCCTCGCGCTCGAGGCCCTGCGCGAGGCCGACGTGATGATCCTCGGGCCCGGCAGCCTCTACACGAGCCTGCTCGCCACGCTGGTCGTCCCCGGCGTGGCCGAGGCGGTGACGCGCTCGTCGGCGACCCGGATCTTCGTGTGCAACGCAATGACGGAGCCCGGCGAGACGAACGGCTACGGGACCGCCGAGCACCTCAAGGCGCTCGCCGCGCACGGTCTGCCGCTCGAGCAGCTCCACTACGTCGTCGCGCCCACGACGCCGATTCCGGCGAAGGTCCTCGGCCGCTACGCCGCCGAAGGAGCCGTCCCGGTGGACGCCGACTTCATGCTGCCGGGCCCCTCGCCGACGACCGTGCGGGCCGATCTGCTCGAGCTCGGACCAGTGGTCCGGCACGACCCCGACAAGCTGGGGCCGATCCTCTGCGACCTGGCCACGCGCCGTCGCGAGAGCGGCCTCGCGTCGCGGATGGCCGCGCGGGTATGAGCGCCTTGGCGTTCGCCCACCAGCTCCTGCCCGAGATGCGATTCGGCGACGGCGCGCTGTTCGCGGGCCTCGTCGTGCTCGCCCTCGTCCTCGGATCGCGCGTCTACGGCGGTGTCCGGCACGCGCGCGGCGAGCGCCTGTTGATCGTCGGCACGAGCCCGCTGGCGCGTCTGGTCGTCGAGGAGATCGCCCGGCGCCCGCAGCGCTACGCGCTGGTCGGCGTGGTCGAGGACGGGGCCGATCTCGATCGTCTCGTCGCCGAGCGGCGGCCCGACCGGATCGTCGTCGGGTTCGCGGACCGGCGCGGGCGGGTGCCGCTCTGCCGGCTCGTCGAGTCGCGGGCGCGCGGCATCCGCGTCGAGGACGCCTTGGAGACGTACGAGAGCCTGACCGGCAAGCTCGCGCTCGAGATGATGCCGCCGAGCCGCGTCATCTTCTCGCACGAGTTCGCGACGGCGCGCTTGCAACCCGTCTTCGCGCGGGCCCTCAGCCTCCTGGTGGCGATCGTCGGGCTGATCGGGCTGGCGCCCGTGATGGCCGCGCTCGCGCTCGCGATCAAGTTCGACTCCCGCGGCCCGGTGTTCTTCGTCCAGCAGCGCGCCGGGCTCTTCCGGATGCCGTTCAACCTGATCAAGTTCCGGACGATGCACCCGATCGAAGGCCTGCACTCCGAGTGGGAGCGGGACAACTCGGACCGGATCACGCGGTGCGGGCGCTGGCTCCGGCGCTTCCGGCTCGACGAGCTGCCGCAGCTGATCAACATGCTTCGCGGCGACATGAACCTCGTGGGGCCTCGGCCGCATCCGATGACGAACCTCGAGCTGCTCGTGCTCACCGCCCGCAACCTGAGCGAGGTGTCGGGCGACGCGATCCCGTACTACTCGCTTCGCTGCTCGGTCCGACCCGGCATCACCGGCTGGGCGCAGGTGCGGTACCGCTACGCGAACTCGCTCGAGCAGGAAGTGGAGAAGATCCGCTACGACTTCTATTACCTCAAGCACCGGTCGGTCTGGCTCGACATCCGGATTCTCCTCGAGACGGTTCGGATCGTCGTGTCGGGTCACCGGACCATCCCGGCCGAGGTCGAGGCCCCGCGCGAGACCGTCGAGGCCGAGCGGGAGCGTGCGTGATGGCGCGGACGGCCGTGACCGCGACCGACCTCCGTCGCCGTATCGCCGAGCGCTCCGCCCGCGTGGGCATCATCGGGCAGGGCTACGTCGGCCTGCCGCTCGCCGTCGAGTTCGCGCGAGTCGGCTTCGCCGTGATCGGTTTCGACACCAGCGCCGATCGCGTCACGAGTCTCAACGCCGGCCGGTCGCACACGCCCGACGTGCCGGACGACGTGCTCCGGGCGCGCATCGAGGTGGGGCGCTACGAGGCGACGACCAACCTCGCGGCCCTCGCCGAGTGCGACGCGGTGGTCATCTGCGTGCCGACGCCGCTCCGGAAGTCGAAGGATCCCGACATCTCCTTCGTCGCGGCCGCCGCCGAGGATGCGGCGGCGCGTTTCCGGCCGGCCCAGCTCGTGATCCTCGAGTCGACCACGTACCCCGGGACGACGCAGGAGCTGTTGGCGCCGATGTTCGAGGCGCGCGGGGCGCGGCTGGGCGTCGACTGCTTCCTGGCGTTCTCGCCGGAGCGGATCGATCCCGCCAATCCGACGTTCGCGGTCAAGGACATCCCCAAGGTCGTCGGCGGTCTCACCCCAGAGTGCGCGGCGCTGGCGGCGCTGCTCTACCGCCAGATCGTCGACCGCGTCGTGACGGTCTCGAGCCCCCGCGTCGCCGAGCTCGCGAAGCTCTACGAGAACGTCTTCCGCAACGTGAACATCGCGCTCGCCAACGAGCTGGCGCTGATGTGCCGGCAGCTCGACGTGAGCACGCGCGAGGTCATCCAGGCCGCCGCGACCAAGCCGTTCGGCTTCATGCCGTTCTATCCGGGGCCGGGGATCGGCGGGCACTGCATCGGTGTGGACCCGGCCTACCTCGCGTGGCGGATGCGTCTGAACGGCTACGAGGCGCGCTTCATCCACCTGGCCGACGAGATCAACCGCGCCATGCCGCAGTACGTCGTCGACCTCGTGAGCGAGAGCCTGAACCGCCGGCGGCACTGCCTCAACGGCGCCCGCGTCCTGGCGCTGGGGATCGCGTACAAGCGGGGCGTCGGCGATACGCGCGAATCGCCGGCCCTCGAGGTGATCGCGCGGCTCATGGACCGCGGGGCGAGCGTCGCGTACGCCGATCCGTACGTGCCCGAGATCGCCTTCGAGGGCCGCGCCCTGAAGGCGGTCGAGGTCACGGACGAGCGGCTCGCGGAAGCGGACTGCGTCGTGATCCTCACCGACCATGCCGAGTTCGACTACGCCAGGATCGTCGCGCTCGCGGGACTGGTCGTGGACACGCGCGGCGCCACCCACGCCCTCGCGGCGCCCGCGGATCGCGTGGTGACGCTCTGATGCCGACCCGCTCGACCCTCGACTCAGGCCGGGCGTCGGCTTCGGTCGCGGATCGGATCCGGCTCCTCACCTTCACGACCCTCTTCGCGATCGGCGGCACCGAGCGCCACGTCGCGAGCCTGGCCGGCGGGCTCGACCATTCGCGGTTCGAGCTCGAGTTCGGCTGCCTGCGCCGCTCGGGCGAGTTCCTCGAGCAGATCCAGGCGCGCGGGCTGACCGTCAACGAGTACGCGGTGGCGCGCCTGTACGGGCCGCACACCGTGGCCCAGCAGATCCGCTTCTCCCGCCACCTGCGGCGCAGGCGGATCCAGATCATGCACAGTTACAACTTCTATCCGAACGTCTTCGCGATTCCGGCCGCCCGCCTGGCCCGGACGCCGGTGGTGCTGGCCTCGATCAGGGACACCGGCGCCTACCTCACGCGGCGCCAGCGCCGCGTGCAGCGCCTCGCGTGCCGGTTCGCCGACCACATCCTGGTCAATGCCGAGGCGGTGAGGCAGTGGCTGACGACCGAAGGGTACGACCCGACTCGGATCAGCGTGATCAGGAACGGTCTGGACCTGTCGCGCTTCGCGCCGGCCGGCGACGACCCGGCGCTACGCCGAGAGCTCGGGCTCCCAGCCGACGCGCCACTCGTCGCGATGCTCTCCCGGTTGAGCCGGATGAAGGGGATCGAGGACTTCCTGGACACCGCGGCCGTCGTGGCCGAGCGCTTCAAGGATGCGCACTTCCTCGTCATCGGCGACACGATCGATCCCGACGGCCCCCGCTACCGGCGCGAGCTCGAGGACCGTGCGGTGCGCCTGGGGCTCGGCAAGCGTGTCGTCTTCACCGGCTTCCGGCTCGACGTGCCCCGGCTCCTGTCGACGGTCGCCGTGTCGGTCCTCCCGTCGCTCAGCGAAGGGCTCTCCAACACGATCCTCGAGTCGATGGCGGCCGGCACGCCGGTAGTCGCGACGCGGGTCGGCGGCAGCGCTGAAGCGCTCGAGGACGGCGTGGACGGACTGCTCGTCCCGCCGCAGGACTCGGCGGCGCTGAGCCGCGCGATCGGCTGGGTGCTCGAGTACCCGGAGGCATCACGCGAGCTCGGACGTCGCGCGCGCGCCCGGGTGGCCGAGGAGTTCTCGCTCGAGCGCATGATCCGCGAGACCGAGTGCCTGTACGCGCGGCTGCTGGAAAGCCCGCCGCGCCGACGGCGCATGGCGAGTCCGGGCGCCCGATGACCGCGGTGGGCCGGGCGCACCTCAAGACGGGACTGGCGCTGATGCTCGGCGTCACGCGCACCGACCGGCTGATCCGGCTCATGTCCGGTACCCGCCGGCTGCCGCTCGTCGTCGGCTATCACCGGGTGGTCGACGACGGCCGTCAGCGGCGAGCGTCGATCATCGCGCCGATGCTCGTGAGCCGCCGGATGTTCGAGCGCCAGCTCGACTGGATCGGCCGGCGCTTCCGGTTCGTCGCGCTCGACGAGCTCGGCGCGCAGCTCGAGTCCGGGGACCCGTTCGAGACGCCTACCGCCGCGATCACGTTCGACGACGGCTACCGCGACATGTACGAGCACGCGTATCCCGTGCTCAAGCGCAAGGGGATTCCGGCGGCCGTGTTCGTGGTGACCGACTGGATCGACCGCGCGAGCGCCCTCTATCACGACCGGCTCTACCTCCTGCTCACGCGCGACTGGCCGGCGTCGTGCGAGGTGCTGGTCGACCTCGGCGTGATGACCGCCGAGCAGGCCCTGGCGGCGCGCGGGCCCAACGAGCCGTTCGTCGCCCTGCGCCACCTCCTCACGTCCCTGTCCCAGGAAGGGCTCGCGCGCGTGACCGCGGCGCTGGAGGCGAAGCTCGCGGTCGACACCGGCCGGCTCGAGGGTCTCAAGCCGCTGAGCTGGGCCATGCTCGCCGAGATGCAGCGCGGCGGCATCACGGTGGGCTCGCACACGCGGACGCACGCGCTCCTCACGCGCGAGAGCCCGTCGCGGATGCTCGAGGAGACGGCCGGCGCCCGCCGCGCGCTCGAGGAGCGGCTCGGGACCCCGATCGATCACTTCGCCTATCCCGACGGCGCGTTCGACGCCGAGACGGTCGAGACGGTGGCGCGCGCGGGCTACCGGTTCGCGTACACGACCTGCCACCACCGTGACCGGCGTCATCCGCTGCTGACGATCCCGCGCTGCGTGCTGTGGGAGAACTCGTGTCTCGATCCCGCGGGCCGCTTCTCGGCCGCGGTCGCAAGCTGCGTGACGAGCGGCATCTTCCACTTCGCCTCGGGCTGCCGGCATCGCCACGGCGTGGCGCCGCGCCCGGCCTCGCTGCTGGTGCTTCGATGACCGCGCCGCGGGCCTCGCTCGTCTCCATACCCGATCCGCAGTGGTGGCGACCCGAGCCCGACGCGCCGCGCGCGGCCGCCGACGAGGCGCGCGCCGAGGCGCTGCCGTCGGACGGGGCGGGCGCGCCGCTGGCCTTCTGGGCGCTGATCGGATTCACCTTCGTGCTGCTGATCGCGCCACAGAACATCGTCCCGGCCCTCCGTCCGCTTCGCCTCGGCATGCTCGCCGCGGGAACCGGCCTCGGCATGATGGTGATCGACCGGCTCGGGCGCGGCCTGCCGCTCACACGGATGACGCGCGAGATCAAGATCGCCGCCGGCCTCCTCGTGTGGGCAATCGTGACGGTGCCGTTCTCGTACTGGCCGGGGGGATCGATCGGCCTGCTGACCGACCTCTATATCAAGACCCTGGCGATCTTCCTCCTGATCGCGAACGTGGTGAGCACGGTTGACCGTCTCCGGAAGGTCGCGTGGGCCCTCGCGCTCATGACGATCCCGATCGCGCTGAAGGGGGTCCAGAACTCCCTCGCCGGCGTCTACGTCCACGGCGGCATGGGCCAGACGGTCAAGCGCATCGTCGGCTACGAGGGGGCGCTCACGCTGAACCCGAACGACCTGGCACTCCTGCTGAACCTCATCCTGCCGCTGACGGTCGCGCTCTTACTGCTCACGCCCTCCGCCGCGGCGCGTACCGGTCTCGTCGCCATCGTCGGCCTCCAGGTGGTCGGCATCGTGGTCACGTTCTCGCGGGCCGGCTTCCTGACCCTTGCCGTCACGCTCGTCGTCTGCGCGCTGACCTCCGCCGGGCGACTGGATCGGCGCTGGACCTACACCGTGCTGATCCTGGCCATCGTCTGCCTGCCGCTGCTGCCGGCGGACTACGTGAGCCGCCTGTTCACGATCACCGATATCGATACCGATCCGACGCGCTCGGCTCAGGACCGCTGGGCGCAGCAGATCGCGGCGGTGGGCTACCTCGCGGCCCATCCGCTCATCGGCGCCGGCATCGGCCAGAACGTCCTGGCCATGAACGAGATCCTCGGGCCGGCCTGGCTCATGGTGCACAACGCCTATCTCGAGTACGCGATCGATCTCGGGCTGCCCGGCCTGGCGCTCTTCGTCGCCCTGGTCGCGGCGAGCATTCGGAGCGCCGGCCATGCCGCGCGCATCGCGGCGGTCCGGACGAGCGGGCGCGAGCTGAGCGTGCTGGCCAACGGCATCCGCACGAGTCTCCTGGCGCTGGCGGTCGCGGCCTGCCTTTCTCCGGTCGCCTATCAATTCCACTTCTATTACTTCGCGGGCCTGGCCGTCGCCGCCCTCGCGATCGCCCAAGGCGACGCGGGCGCGGCGGCGCTCGAGCAGGCCGGCGACGGCGATCCGGCATGATTGCGACGGCGCACGACCTGGTCTCGATGGGCCTGCTGCAGCCGGCGCGCCGGCTCTACCGGCTCGCGCGGCCGTCCCTCCGCCAGGCGGCGCTCGCCTCCGGCGAGGGACTGCGCTTCCGCGAGCGGGCTGCCGGCTGGTCCCTGGACCAGCGCCGCGAGTGGATGCTCGCGCGGCTTCGCCAGGCGGTTCGCCGCGCGTGCTGGACGACGCCCTACTACAAAGGGTTGTGCGACGAGATCGGATTCGACCCGCGCAGCAATTTCACGTTCGACGACTTCGCGGCGTTCCCGACGCTCGAGCGCGCGGACGTGCATCGGGCCGGTCCGGCCCTGGTGTCGGTCGCCCTGCGCCCCGAGGAGCTCAAGCCGGACGCGACCGGCGGCTCCACGGGCGTTCCCACCCTGGTGTGGCTCGGGCCGAGCGAGCGGGGCTGGCGCGAGAGCGGGATCGAGCACTACATGCGGCGGATCGGTCTGCCCTCCGGCACGCGCGCGGCGAGCCTCTGGGGCCACCACCTCGATCCCCAGGCCGGCGACAGCCTCGGCGAGCGCGTGCGCGCCTTCGTCGACAACGCGCACGCGCTCGAGTGCTTCCGGCTCTCGCCCTCGGCGCTGGCCGAGTATCACGCGACCCTCGAGCGGTGGCGCCCGCGCTACCTGCTCGCCTACGCGAACGCGCTCGGGGCGCTGGCGGCCGAGGTCGGCGCGCGCGGCTGGCGCCCGAGCTATCCAACGCGGTGCTTCGTGACCGGCGCCGAGAAGCTCACCCCGGCGGTGCGCGAGCTGGTCGAGTCGGTGTTCGGCCGGCCCGTACACGAGCGCTACGGCAGCCGCGACGTCGGCCTGATCGCCTTCCAGACGGACCCGAGCCGGAGCCTCGAGCTCGAAGTCGATTGGGCCAACGTGCTCATCGAGCCGGAGACGCGCGAGCCCGCCGCCCCGATCCTCGTCACGAAGCTCCACGGCGACGGCATGCCGATGCTGCGCTATCGGATCGGCGACGTGGCTCGCTTTCCGGCCGGGAGCCGTCCCGGGCATCCGGTCTTCGCGCTCGAGGAGGTCGTGGGCCGTGAGCTCGACCGGATCTGGCTGCCCGGCGGCCGCTGGATCCACGGCATCGAGTTCCCTCACATGATGAAGGATCATCCCGTCCGCGAGTACCAGATCGTCCAGACCGGCGACGCGAGCGTGACCGTCCGCGTGGTGCCGGCCCCGAGCTTCGGCGAGGACAATCGCGCCGACATTCTCCGGACGCTGCGCGCGAACCTCGACGGGCTTCCCGTGAGCCTCGAGCTCTGCGAAACCCTGCCGCGGACTCGCGCCAACAAGGTGCGTGCCGTCGTGAGCGAGCTCGACGAGCGCCGGCGAGCCGAGCGATGACCGACCGGGACTTCACGCGCGATCGGCAGGTCGCCGCGCTGCAGGCGCCCGGGCGCGCGCACGGGTCGGAAGGCGCCGCCGCGCTCTCGACGCGCCTCGGGCGTCTCGCCGCGCTGCTCGGCTGGAGCGGCGGGGGCAGGGGGCCCTTCGGGAGCGCGATCCCGGCCGGGGCGCGCGTGGTCGTGAAGCCGAACTGGGTGAGCCATCAGAACCGCGGACCGTGGGGGCTCGAGCCGCTCGTCACCGATCCCGCGCTGATCCGCGCCGTCGTCGACGGCGTGCTGGCCGCGAGGCCCTCGCGGGTGATCGTCGGCGACGCGCCCCTGCAGGGCTGCGACTTCGCGCGGCTGATGCGCGACACCGCGCTCGAGCGATGGGCCGCCGAGCTGCAGGCGCGCGAGCCGCGATTCGGGGGGCTGCGGGACTTCCGGCGGACCACGTGCGCCTTTCGCTACGGCGTGCGGATGGCCCGCGAGGATCAGATCCCGGAGTCGGACTTCGTGCTATTCGACCTCGGCGCCGAGAGCCTGCTCGAGCCGATCACCGACACGCGGGGCTCGTTCCGCGTCACCCAGTACGACCCGCGCGAGCTTCGCAAGACGCATGCCCCCGGCCGCCACCGCTATCTCGTCGCGCGAGCGATCGTCGAGGCCGACGTCGTGATCAACGTGCCGAAGCTGAAGACCCACTGCAAGGCCGGGATCACCGGCGCCCTCAAGAACCTGGTCGGCATCAACGGCAACAAGGAGTTCCTGCCTCACCACCGCGTCGGCGGCTCGCGCCACGGCGGCGACTGCTACCCCGGCGGCAGCGTGCTCAAGCGGGCGATCGAGCTCGCGCTCGACCAGTCGAATCTCGCCCACGCGCCGGGAGCTCGCGCGCTCGCGTGGAGCGCGACCGGCGACGTCCTCGGCCGCCTCTTGCAGCGGATGGGCGACCAGATCGGCGTCGAGGGCGCGTGGTCGGGCAACGACACGGTCTGGCGGACCTGCCTCGACCTGAACCGGATCCTTCACTACGGCCGGCCCGATGGGACGCTCGCCGAGACGGCGCAGCGCCGCGTGCTGCACGTCGTGGACGCGATGGTCGCCGGCCAGGGCGACGGTCCGCTGGCCCCGGAGCCGCTGGATCTGGGGCTGCTGCTCGGCGGCGGCAACCCGGCCGCGGTCGACTGGGTCGGCGCCCACCTGCTCGGCTACGATCCGCGCCGCGTCGCGCTCACGCGCGAGGCGTTCGGGCGCTTCCACTGGCCGCTCGCCGCGTTCGAGTCCGACGAGATTCGCCTGACCGGCGATCTCGAGGACGAGGCGGGATCGCTGGCCGGCGCGCTCGGCGGGGCACACTCGGTGAAGCACCCGCCGGGCTGGCGCGATTCGGCGGCCGCGCCGCTGGCCGTTGCGGGACCGGCGCCCCGACGGCCGAGGCGCGCCTCTGAATCCGGGGTGGACCGGTGATGCGCGCAACGCTCGCGCGGCGGGTCGTCTGGCTCGCGTCGGCGAAGGCGGTGGCCTTCGGGCTCGGCTTCGCCCTGCCGCTCATCCTCGTGCGCAGCCTGAGCCAGGCCGAGTTCGGCCTGTATAAGCAGATGTTCCTCCTCGTCAACACGGCGATGACGATCCTCCCGCTCGGCTTCGCGATGAGCGCCTTCTACTTCCTGCCTCGATGCCAGGACGCCCCCGGACGGGTGGCCTTCAACATCGCGCTGTTCCACCTGATCGTCGGAGGCCTGACCGGGCTCGCGCTGCTGGCGTGCCCGGGACTTCTCGCGATGATCCTCGGCGGTCACGAGCTCGTGGCCCACGCCCACGGCCTGGCGCTGCTCGTCTTCCTGGCCGTCGCCACGTCCGTGCTCGAGATCGTCACGGTGGCGAACGGCGAGGTCGCCCTGGCCGCGCGCCTGATCGTCGCCACGTACCTGGTCAAGACGCTGCTCCTCCTGGGCGCCGCGTGGCTAGCCCCGTCGATCGAGGCGCTCATCACCGCCGCGACGCTCAACTATCTGCTGCAGGCGGCGCTCCTCGCCTGGTACCTCGGCTCGCGGTTCCCGCGGTTCTGGACCGTGGCCGACTGGCCGATGATGCGCGCGCAGCTCGGCTACGCGCTGCCGCTCGGCGCGGCAGCGATGCTCTCGATGGCCCAGCTCGACCTGCACAGCTACTTCGTCGCGCGCTCGTTCGACACCGCCACATTCGCGATCTACGCGGTCGGCTGCTTCCAGCTGCCGCTCCTCTACATCGTCAACGACTCGGTCGGCGCCGTGATGATCCCGGCGGTCAACCGGCTCCAGCTCGAGAACCAGCCGCGCGAGATCGTTCGGCTCGTCGCCCGGATGATGCGCACGCTCGCGGCGCTGTACTTCCCGCTCTACGCGGGCCTGCTCGTCACCGGGCGCGAGTTCGTCACCGTGCTCTTCACCGAGAGCTACCGCGGGAGCTGGCCGATCTTCGCGGTGAACCTGACCCTGATCCCGCTCTGCATCCTCACCGCGGCCTGCGACCCCGTGCTGCGCGCCTATCCGGCGTACACGTCGCTCCTCGTTCGGATCCGCGTCGTACTGGTCGCGGCGATGGTCGTCGGGCTCTGGGTCGTGACGGCGCGCCACTGGCTGCTCGGCGCGATCGTCGTCATGGTGGGCGTCAGCGTGATCGACCGCCTCACCGTGAGCGCGCTGCTCGCCCGCGTGCTCGAGGTGTCGTGGCGCGACCTGGTGCTCTTCCGCGACATCGCGAAGCTGGCGGCGGCCGCGGCGTTCGGCGGCGCGGCGGCCGCGCTCGTGCGCGTGCTCGTCGCGGGGGCGGGCCCGCTCGCCGTGCTCGCCGCCTGCGCGGCGGCGCTGGGGACTGTCTACGTCGCGTCGGTGGCGGCGCTCGGCGTCCCCACGGCGGCCGAGCGCGCGGCCCTCCGCCGGCGGGCGCTCGCGGTCCTGCTCCGCTTCGGATCCGATCTGCGCGAGCCGGCCCTCGGCGAGGTCGCGGTTCGCCGGGAGCGCACGAGGTTCGAGCCGTGAGGATCGCGGTCGTGGCGCCGAGCCTCGACATCGTCGGCGGCCAGTCGATCCAGGCCGAGGCGCTCTGCGCCGGCCTGCGTCAGGCGGGCTACGAGGTCGACTTCGTGCCGATCAACCCGCGGTTTCCGCGCGGGCTCGGCTGGCTTCGGCGCTGCCCGTACGCCCGGACCCTGTTGAACCAGGCGCTCTACCTGCCGAGCCTCCACCGGCTGCGCGAGGCCGACGTCGTCCACGTCTTCTCGGCCTCCTACTGGTCGTTTCTGATCGCCGTCGCGCCCGCGCTCCTGGCCGCGCGGCGCTTCGGCAAGCGGATATTGCTGAACTACCACAGCGGCGAGGCCGCGGACCACCTCGAGCGCTGGGGCGCTCTCGTTCATCCCTGGCTGGCGCTCGCCCACGAGATCGTCGTGCCCTCCGAGTATCTGCGCGCGGTGTTCGCGCGGCACGGCTACCCGGTGCGCGCGGTGCCGAATCTCGTGGACACGACGCGATTCCGGTACCGGGACCGGATGCCGCCGCACGCGCGCTTCCTGTCGGCCCGGAACCTCGAGCCCTACTACCGCGTGGACGTCACGCTCGAGGCGTTCGCGCTGGTGAGAGAGCGATTCCCGCTGGCGACCCTGACGATCGTCGGGGACGGCTGCGAGCGGGGCCGCCTCGTCCGCCGGGCGGCCGCCCTCGGCGAGCGCGGCATCCGGTTCGTCGGCCGGGTCAATCCAGCTGAGATGCCGACCCACTACGAGGCCGCCGACGTCTTCGTCAACTCGTCGATCGTCGACAATCAGCCGCTGTCGGTGCTCGAGGCATTCGCCGCGGGGCTACCGGTGGTCTCGACCGCGACGGGAGACATCGGGGCGCTCGTGCGCGACGGGGAGACCGGGCTGGTCGTCCCGCCCGATGATCCGGCCGCCACGGCCAAGGCGCTGACGGTCATCCTCGAGTATCCGGTCCGCGCCCTGCGGATGGCGCGTCAGGCGCGCTTCGAGGTCGAAGCGTTCACGTGGGCGCGGCTGCGCGATCAATGGGTCGCCGCCTACGCGGGGGTGCCGGCGTGATCGGGCGGCTCGCGCGCACCGGGACCGACGAGCTGATCTGCCGCGGCCGTCAGGAGGCCTCGAAGCTCCTCGAGCGCGCGGGCGTGATCGCGCGCGTCGGGCTCGGATCCACACACGGCGTGACGCTCGAGCGCTTCCGCGCCGTCGCCCCGCGGCGTTTCTTCGACGGCGCGGTGAGCGGCGACACGCCGAGGCTCCTGATCGACCGGATGCCGGCCGTGCGCGACGAGATCGTGACGGGAGCCGAGGCGGCGTGTCGCGGCCGCTTCGATCTGCTCGGCTACGAGGGCCTGTCGTTCGGCGATCCGGTGGACTGGAGCCTCGATCCGGTCTCCGGTCGCCGCGCGCCCCGCAAGCACTGGAGCCGGCTCGACCCGCTCGACCGGAACACGGTCGGCGACAGCAAGGTCATCTGGGAGCTGAACCGCCACCAGTGGATGGTGCGGCTCGGGCAGGCCTACGGCCTGACCGGCGAGCTCCGCTACGCCCGCGCCTTCGCCGAGTACATAACGCAGTGGATCGACGCGAATCCGCCCGGGATCGGGATCAACTGGGCGAGCAGCCTCGAGGTCTCGTTCAGGCTGATCGCGTGGTGCTGGGCGCTGCTGCTGCTCCGGGGCGCGCCGGTGCTGTCACGAGCGCTCTTCGACCGGATCGTGCGCGCGCTCTGGGCCCACGCCGCGCACGTGGAGCGCTACCTCTCGTACTACTTCTCGCCGAACACGCATCTCACCGGCGAGGCTCTCGGGCTCGTCTACGCCGGGTCGATCTTCCCGGAGCTGCCGCGCGCCGCCCGCTGGCGCGAGCTCGGCACGCGGATCCTGCTGGAGCAGAGCGCGCGCCACATCCTGGACGACGGCGTCTACTTCGAGCTGTCGACCGGCTACCAGCGGTACACGCTCGAGTTCTACCTGCACCTGCTGATACTGAGCACGCGCAACGGTCGGCCGCTTCCGCCGGCGGTCGCCGAGCGCGTGGGCCGGATGCTCGACTTCCTGCTGGCCATCCGGTGCCCCGACGGCTCGATGCCGCAGATCGGGGACGCCGACAGCGGGACGCTCGTGCCGCTCGCGCGGCGCGCCCAGGACGACGTCCGCGGCGTGCTCGCGACCGCCGCCGTCGTCTTCGGCCGCGCCGACTGTGCGTGGGCGGCCGGCGCCGCGGCGCCCGAGGTGCTCTGGCTGCTGGGCCCGGCCGGGCTCGAGGCCTTCGACTCGCTCCGGCCGGCACCGCCGGCCGGACCGCCCTCGCGCCTCTTCGCGCACGGCGGTTACGCGGTCATGCGGAGCGGGTGGGCGCCGGACGCTCATCAGCTGATCTTCGACGTGGGGCCGCTCGGCTGTCCGGTGAGCGGCGGGCACGGCCACGCCGATCTCCTGAGCGTGCAGTGCGCGGTCTTCGGCGAGCCCTATCTCGTCGACGCCGGTACCTACTGCTACGCCGGCGATCTCGTGAGCCGCCGCTATTTCCGCTCGACGGCCGCGCACAGCACGGTGGTGGTGGACGGCGCGTCCCAGGCGGCGCCGGCCGGACCGTTCCGCTGGGCGGCGCGGCCGGAGGCGCGGCTCCTCGACTGGCGGTCGACGCCGGATCTCGACTGCGCGGAGGGCCATCACCGCGCGTACGTCGAGCTGGCCTGCGGCGGCGTCGTCCATCGGCGTCGCGTGGTCTTCGTCAGGGGCGCCTACTGGGTCGTCGTCGACGACCTCGAGGGCGAGGGCGAGCACCAGGTCGAGCTCCAGTTCCAGTTCGCGCCGCTCGAGGTGCAGGTCGACCCGACCTTGTGGGCGCGCGCGCGCGGGCGAACCGGGAGCGAGCTGCTGGTGCGCCCGTTCGCGAGCGTCGCGCTCAAGGCGAGCGTGCACAGCGGCGAGCTCGATCCGCTTCGCGGCTGGGTCTCGCCGGTCTACGGGCGGCGGGAGCCCGCGCCGCTCCTGGTCTACTCCACCGTCACGACCTTTCCCCTTCGCGTGCTGACACTGCTCCTGCCGAGCCGCGGTCCGCGCGCGTCGGCGCCCTCGGTGTCGTCGGTGGCCGGCGCCGACGGCGAGCCCATCGGCCTCGTGCTCGAGGCCACGGGCGAGCGCCTCGCGTTCGGTGAGCACGGACGGCCGGAGATTCGCAACCACGCGATACCGGCGGCGCGCGACCCCGAGCCGCCGGCGACGTGGACAACGAGCGGTGAGCCATGATCTGGATGGCGGTTCTCGGCCTCGGTCTCGTCGTCGTCTTCGTCTCGTACGGCGGCTACGCGCTGTGGGTGGCGTGGCTCGCGCGCGTGCGACCCGTGCCGACGGCCGCGCGCTATCTGCCGGACGCGCTCCTGCCCAGCGTCACCTGCGTGATGGCGGCTTCGAACGAAGCCGTGCTCATTCGTCACAAGCTCCGGGGACTCACGCGGCAGGACTACCCGGCGGACAAGTTCGCGATCATCGTCGTGAGCGATGGATCGACCGACGCCACTGACGCCATCGTGCGCGCCTGGGCCCGTCGCGATCGCCGCATCCGCCTCTTGCGCACGGAGCGGCGCAGCGGCAAGCCGACCGCGCTGAACCTGGCGCGCTCTCACATCGCGAGCGACGTCACGGTGCTCATGGACGTCCGCCAGTCGCTCACGCAGGGGGCGATCCGCGAGCTCGTGGCGCACCTCGCCGACCCCGGCGTCGGTGTCGTCTCCGGGGACCTGCGGATGAAGGGCGACGCGTACTGGACGTACGAAAGGTTCGTGCGCAAGTGCGAGTCACGCTCCGGATCGATGGTGCAGGTCACCGGCTCGCTCTACGCGGTGCGGACGGCGGATCTGCCGGAGATCCCCCCGGACATGATCCTCGACGACGTGTACGTGCCGCTGAAGATCGCGCTGAGCGGCCGGCGGATCGTCATGGCCGAGGGCGCCGGCAGCCTGGACGTCGCTACCCGCTCGGCGAGCGACGAGTTCGTGCGCAAGGTGCGGACGCTCGCCGGGCTCGTCCAGATCTGCCACTGCTTCGAGGGATGCCTCAATCCGGCGAAGAACCCGGTCTGGGGACGCTTCGTGCTGCACAAGCTCTCGCGGCTGGCCTGCCCGTACGGTCTACTCCTGGTGCTCGCGGGCGCCGCGATGGCCGAGGGCCTCGGCTACGGCACGGCGATCGTGAGCGGCGTCGGGGTCGGCCTCGTCGGCCTCACGCGGTGGCCCGGGCCCTCGCCGCGTCTGGTGACCCTGGTCCGATCGTTCCTGGCGCTCAACCTGGCGGCCCTCTGGGCGATGCCGTCCTACTACCTCAGGCGCACTTCAGTGACGTGGCGACGGGTTGAGGTCGACCGTACATGAGCCCGCGACGCCTCCGCGTGCACGTCGTCACCGAGGACGACCCGTTCGCCGAGCTGCCGCAGGACCGGGTCCAGCTCCTGGCCATCGACATCACGCCCATGGGGTATCGCCTCGTATGATTCCCTGTCTGCACTCCTGGGAATTCGACCCCGACCAGCCGCGCGTTGGCCGCGCGGGCCGGATGCGGACGGCTCGCCACTACGTGAGCCTCTCGCGCACCCTGCCGCGCATCCGGCGACTCATCGGGTGGCTCGAGGGCGCCGGCGCCAGCTTCATGACGGCGCGCGACTTCGTCGAGCGCGTCGCAGCGCAGGCGCGGTCGCCGCGCGCGGTGGGACCATGAGGGCCGGCGCGCTGGAGAAGCTCTCGGACTGGGACGTCTACCGGTTCGGCCTCGAGGTCGGGGCCCGGACGCTGCCCCTCGCGCCGCGCGACGCGCTCAAGCGGCTCGTCCTGCCCGTCGAGTACATCCGCTGCGCCGAATTCCGCTACGTGCTCGAGCACCTCGACGTCGCCGCGGATCATCAGGTCCTCGACATCGGGAGCCCGAAGCTCTTGTCGCTGTTCCTGGCTGCGCGCGTCGGCGCCCGCGTGTGGGCGACCGACCTCGTCGACTATTTCTTCCCGGCGTACGCCGCCTACGCGGCGTGCGTGCTCGGTGGGCACCGCGAGCGCTTCCGCATGGAGACGCAGGACGCCCAGGGGCTCACGTACGAGGACGGCGCCTTCGACCGGGTCTTCTCCGTCTCGGTCGTCGAGCACATTCCGGGCGACGGCGACGTCGCCGCGATGCACGAGATCGCGCGCGTGCTCCGGCCAGGCGGCCTCGTCTGCCTCACGGTGCCCTGGAGCGACCGCGGATATGTCGAGGAGTTTCAACGCCCGGACTCAGACGCCTACTGGGTGAAGCCGGGCGATGGGGAGCCGGTGTTCTATCAGCGGGCCTACGACCGCGACTCGCTGCGCAAGCGTCTGCTGGGCCATCACCGTCTCGACGTGGTCGACGTGAGCTTCTGGGGCGAGCGTCGGATCGCGGTCGAGGACGCGATCCTCAGCCGTCGCCTGCCGCGCCTGGCCCGGTACGCGATGCTCCCCGCTCACTTCGCGCTCAACCGCCTCTTCCTGCGCCGGCTCGGAGAAGCGGAGCCCTCGCGCAAGAAGGTCGCGTGCGTGACCATGCGCCGGCGGGCGACCTGAGGGGGCGCTGACCATGTGCGGCATCGTCGGCATCGTCGGCCTGAACTCGCGCGAGCCCGTGGACGAGACGCGCCTGAAGATCGCGCGAGACGTCCTGCGCCACCGCGGGCCCGACGGCGAGGGACTCTGGAGCGAGGGGCCGGTAGGGCTCGGCTTCCGGCGGCTCGCGATCATCGACGTCGAGGGCGGCGCCCAGCCGATGCCCAACGAGGACGGCAGCGTGTGGGTCGTCTTCAACGGCGAGATCTACAATCACGCCGCGCTCCGGCCGTGGCTCGAGGCGCGCGGCCATCGCTATCGCACGCGCAGCGACACGGAGACGATCGTGCACCTCTACGAGGAAGAGGGCGAGCGCTGCGTGGAGCGGCTGCAGGGCATGTTCGCGTTCGCCGTGTGGGACCGCGCGCGACGGCGGCTGCTCCTCGCGCGCGACCGGCTCGGGATCAAGCCGCTCTACTACGCGCTGACCGATCGCGAGCTGGTCTTCGCCTCCGAGATCAAGGCGATCCTGGCATCGGGCGCCCTGCCGGCGGCGCTCAACACCGCAATCGTCCCCGAGTTCCTCGCCAACCGGTACGTGGCCGGCACCGAGACGTTCTTCCGCGGGGTGACGAAGCTCCTGCCCGGACGCACCCTGACCTGGTCGGCGGAGGCGGGCCTGTGCGAGCGCCGCTACTGGAGCTTGCCGGCCGAGATGGACGGCGCCGGCTTGAGCCTGGGGGAGGCCGCGGCCGGGACCCGGGCCGGCCTCGAGGCCGCCGTGCGCAGCCACCTCATGAGCGACGTGCCGCTCGGGCTCTTCCTCTCGGGCGGGCTCGACTCGAGCGCGCTGGCCGGGCTGATGTCACGGATGGTCCCGGGACGGATCCGGACGTTCTCGGTGGGCCTGCCCGACGCCGACTCGAACGAGCTCGACTACGCGCGGCTCGTGGCGCGCGCCGTCGGCTCCGCGCACCGCGAGGTGGTGGTGACATCCGGCGAGTTCTTCGACGCCCTGCCACGGCTCATCCGGCACGAGGACGAGCCGATCGCGTTCACGTCGAGCGTGCCGCTCTACTTCGTCTCGCGCCTGGCGGCCGAGGACGTGAAGGTGGTGCTGACGGGCGAGGGCGCCGACGAGCTGTTCCTCGGCTATCACCGGTACCGGATCACGCACTGGAACGACCGCGCGGGTCGCGTCTACGGCACGCTGGCGCCGTCGGGCCTGCGCCGGAGCGTCCGCCGCTCGCTCGGCCGGCTGCCGCGGCGGCTCGGACGCTACGCGGCGCGGACGTTCCTCGCGCTCGAGTCCGACCCGCGCCACCTCTTCTGCGAGAACTTCGCGGTCTTCCCGACCGCCCTCCAGCGAGAGCTTCTGGCCGATCCCGAGCTGCTCGCCGTGCGCGATCCGTACGCCGCAGCGCTCGAGCGGTACGCGGCGGCGCCGGGCGGTGATCTCGATCGGATGAGCCACGCGGATCTGCAGACCTACCTCGTCGAGCTCCTGATGAAGCAGGACCAGATGAGTATGGCGGCCTCGATCGAGAGCCGGGTGCCCTTCCTCGACCACGAGTTCGTCGAGCGCGTCGCCGGGATGCCCGGCCGCCTCAAGCTCCGCGGCTGGCAGACCAAGGCCGTGCTGCGCGCGGCCGTCCAGGACGTCGTGCCTCGCGAGATCCTCGCCCGGCGCAAGATGGGCTTTCCGGTGCCAGTGGGCCGCTGGCTGCGGGGCCCCTTCCGGCCCCTGGTCAACGAGCTCGTGCTCGGACCGCGCGCGCTCGGCCGCGGGCTCTTCGATCCGGGCGCGTTGCGCCGGCTCACCGAATCGCACCGCGCCGGCGCCGCCGATCACGGCGATCGCCTGTGGCTCCTCATCAACCTCGAGCTCTGGCAGCGCATGTTCCTCGACGGCGAGGACGCCGCCGGCATCATGGACAGTCTCGGGGCGTCATGCGCCTGATCTGGGTGAAGGTCGGGGGCCTCTGGCCGGTCAACACGGGCGGCCGCATCCGCAGCTTTCACATGCTGCGCGAGCTCTCCCGCCGTCACGCGGTGACGCTCCTCACGACTCACGGCCCCTCGGAGGATCCGCGACTGCTCGCGGCGGCACTCCCGGAATGCGAGGTCGTCTCGATTCCCTGGGCCCTGGCCAAGCGCGGCAGCGCCCGCTTCGCGCTGGCGCTCGTCCGGTCGTGGCTCTCGTCGCTGCCGGTCGATCTCTACAAGGCGCGGGTCCCGGCGCTCCGGCGCGAGGTCGAGCGAAGGCTGGCATGCGGGGGAGTCGATCTGGTCGTCGCCGACTTTCTGCTGGCCGCGCCGAACCTCGCGTGCACCGCCGCGCCCCCGACCGTGCTGTTCGCCCACAACGTCGAGCACGTGATCTGGCAGCGGCTCGGCGAGGTGGAGCGCCGCGCCTGGCGGCGGATCTTGCTGTCGCTCGAGAGCCGCAAGATGCGCCGCTACGAGGCGCGCGCGTGCGCGCAGGCGCGCCTGACGATCGCGGTGTCGGACGCCGACCGCGAGCTCTTGGCCGCCGCCGCGCCGGGCGCCAGCGTCCGCGCGGTGCCGACGGGTGTCGACATCGACTACTTCGCTCCCGACGGCGTCGCGGAGGTCCCGGGCCGGCTCGTGTTCACCGGATCGATGGACTGGTACCCGAACGAGGACGGCATCGCCCACTTCATCGAGGCGGTTCTGCCGCGCGTCCGCCGCGAGGTGCCGGCGGCCACCCTGACGGTGGTCGGCCGCAACCCGTCGGACCGTCTCCGCGACGCCGCGGCGGCGGCCGGCGTGCGCGTCACCGGTCTCGTGGACGACGTGCGGCCGCACATGGCAGAGGCGGCCGTGTACGTCGTGCCGCTCCGGATCGGCGGCGGGACCCGGCTCAAGATCTTCGAGGCGCTCTCGATGGCCAAGGCGGTCGTCTCGACCGCGGTGGGGGCCGAGGGCCTGCCGCTGGCGCCGGGCCGGCATTTCCTGCAGGCCGACGAGCCCGCCGCATTCGCCGAGGCCGTGACCTCGCTCCTGCGCGATTCGGCCCGACGCCGCGCGATCGGCGCCGCGGGCCGCCGCCTGGTCGAGGAGCGGTACTCGTGGTCGAAGGTCGTCGACGAATTCGAAAAGCAATGCGGGGAGGTGCTTCGTCATGCGAGTTAGCGTGTTCGGTCTCGGGTACGTGGGGTGCGTGACGGCGGCTTGCCTGGCGAAGGCCGGCCACGCGGTCGTGGGGGTGGACATCAATGCGGAGAAGGTCGCGATGATCAACGCCGCGACCCCGCCGATCGTCGAGCCCGGGCTCCCCGATCTCCTGCGCGAGGTGGTGGGGACCGGCCGCCTGCGGGCGACGACCTCCAGCGACCACGCGGTCGCCGAGTCCGACCTCTCGCTGATCTGCGTCGGCACGCCCAGCCGCGCCAACGGCCGCCTCGACGTCGACGCCGTCGTCCGGACCGGCCAGAGCATCGGCCAGGCGGTGCGCAAGCGCGCCGAGCCGCACACGGTGGTGCTGCGCAGCACGGTGCTGCCGGGCACGGCCGAGCAATACCTCGTGCCGGCCCTGCTCGCCGGCGCCGGCGGGCGGGCGGCAACCCGACTTGCGGTGAACCCGGAGTTCATGCGCGAGGGCTCGTCGCTGAGCGACTTCGCCAGGCCGCCGATGACGTTGGTCGGCTGCGGCGATCCGGCGACGGCGTCGCTCCTGCGCCTGCTCTACGAGAGCGTCCAGGCCCCGTTCGTGCACACCTCGATCCGCACCGCGGAGATGGTCAAGTACGCCGCGAACGCGTACCACGCGCTCAAGGTGTGCTTCGCCAACGAGATGGCCGACGTCTGCGCCGCGCTCGGGGCGGACGGCAACGAGGTCATGCGCGTGTTCGCCTTGGACCGAAAGCTCAACGTGTCCGAGGCGTATCTGAGGCCCGGCTTCGCTTTCGGCGGCTCGTGTCTGCCGAAGGATCTGCGCGCGCTGCTCCACGCCGCCCGCGCCGCCGACGTGTCGACGCCGGTGCTTGGATCGATCCTGCCCTCGAACGAGGGGCAGGTGCGCCGCGGCGTCGACGCGGTGCTGGCCTCGCGGCGCCAGCGCATCGGGGTGGTCGGCCTGTCCTTCAAGGCGGGGACCGACGATCTCAGAGAAAGCCCGATGGTCGGGCTCGTCGAGACCCTGATCGGCAAGGGCTGCGACGTCCGGATCCTCGACCGCAACGTCGCGACCGCGCGTCTGGTCGGCGCCAACCGCCGCTACATCGAGGGAGAGATCCCGCACATCGCGGCCCTGATGTGCCCGGGCGCCGAGGCCCTCCTGGCCCACGCCGAGGTCATCGTGATCGGCAACGCGTGCGAGGACGCGGCGGAGGTGCTGGCCGGCGTCCGGCCCGAGCACGTGACCGTCGATCTCACGCGAGGCCACGCGACGCGTGCGGCGGCGTCGCGGGCCGGTGGGGGAAGCTGACGGATGCCGTCGGCGGCGCGAGGGATCGCGGTCGCCTCGCTGCTGCTCGTCCATGCCGCCTGGGCCGCCGGCCCGGGGGAAGGACCGGCGGTCGCGCAGCCGCCGGCGGCCGTCGTCGACACCGCGGCGGTCGAGCCGTCAGGTCGCGCCATCGCCGTGCCGAGCGGCGGCGACCTGCAAGCGGCGCTCGATAGCGCCCGACCGGGGGACGTCGTCACCCTCGAGCCCGGCGCCGTCTATCGAGGGCCGTTCACCCTGCCGAAAAAGTCGGGATCGGGCTGGATCGTGGTGCGGACCGGCGGCGACGCGAGGGCGGCCACGGCCCTGCCCCGGATCGATCCCGGCCAGGCCCCGAAGCTGGCCAAGCTCGTGGCGGCGTCGGGATCGGTCGTGAAGACCGCGCCCGGCGCCCATCACTATCGCCTCAGCGGCCTGGAGATCCGGCCGACCGAGGGCGCCTTCGTCCACAACCTGATCGAGATCGGATCCGCCGAGACGTCGACCGAAGACCTGCCACACCACGTGATCGTCGAGCGCTGCCTCCTTCGCGGCGACCCGCGCCGAGGGGCCCGCCGCGGCGTCGCGCTCAACGGCGCGCACGCTGCGGTGATCGATTCCTACATCGCGGACATCAAGGAAGTGGGCGCTGACTCCCAGGCCATCGCGGGCTGGAACGGGCCCGGCCCGTTCCAGATCGCCAACAACTACCTCGAGGGCGCCGGCGAGAACGTCATGTTCGGCGGCGTCGATCCGTCGATCCGCGATCTCGTGCCCTCGGACATCGAGATCCTCCGCAACCACGTGGCCAAGCCCCTGGCCTGGAAGGCGGACGCGCCCTCGTACGCGGGCACCCCGTGGACCGTCAAGAACCTCTTCGAGCTGAAGAACGCCCGCCGCGTGCGCGTCGAAGGCAATCTCTTCGAGCACAGCTGGGTCCAGGCGCAGATCGGCTTCGCGATCGTCCTGACCGTGCGCAATCAGGACGGGCGCGCGCCGTGGTCGGTCGTCGAGGACGTGACCTTCGCCAACAACGTGATCCGGGGCGCGACCTCCGGCGTCAACATCCACGGCCGCGACAACAACCACCCGAGCCAGCCGACGCGGCGCATCGCGATCAGGAACAACCTGTTCGCCGACATCGGCGGCCCGCACTGGGGCGGCGAGGGACGGCTCTTCCAGATCGTCGACGGCACCAGCTCGGTCGTCATCGAGCACAACACGGCGCTCCACATCGGCACCATCATCACCGCCGAAGCGGCGCCGCACCGCGGCTTCGTCTTCACCGACAACATCGTCGCCCACAACACCTACGGCATCACGGGCACCGGCGTCGGCATCGGGACCCAGGCCCTGGACGCGCTCTTCCCCGGCGCGGTGGTACGGCGCAACGTCATCGTGGGCGGAAGCTCGGCCCAGTATCCGCGCGACAACTTCTTCGTGCGCTCGTGGGCGCAGGTCAAGTTCGAGGACCTGGCCCAGGGACGGGTTCGCCTGACGGATGCCAGCCCCTTTCGCCGCGCCGGCCTGGACGGGACCGACGTCGGTGTCGACGCCAGCGCCCTGACGCAGACCATCCGTCCGGGAGGAGATGGCCGCCGATAAAGCGATGATCGCGAGGGACAAGGTTGCGGCATTCTTGCTCGCTCACCGAGGCCGCGCCTTCTGCGAACGGTGCCTGGGCCACGCCGTCGGGATCGACCCGTCGACGGGGCACCGCGCCGCGACTCGGATCGCGCGTGCCGGCGGGTTCGTCAGGGAGTACGAAGTCTGCTCCGAGTGCGGCGAGAGCCGCCTGGTGACGCGAGCGCCCGCCTGAGTTCCTCCGGACTTTCCCGCGCCCCATCACAGGGGTTTCCCGCATTGAGACTCGGCAGCTCGACAGATAACGTAGACGCTGGGGCGTCGAGGCTCCCGAGGAGCCGTAACGTTTGGTGGCGACAGTAGCCGGTCGGCGAGCTGAATCCCCCGTTGAGGTCGGCGAGGCGCGCCGCATGGCGTGGCCCTCGCTGGCATGGCTCTGGTGGAGGCTCGTCGCCCTCACCGGTGTCTACTTCGCCGCCGGAAAGATCGGCCTGTCGCTCGCGTTCGTCCACGCCAGCGCGACGGCGGTATGGCCCCCGACCGGCATCGCGCTGGCGGCCCTCCTGCTGTACGGATTCCCGGTGTGGCCGGCGATCTTCCTCGGGGCGTTCCTGGTGAACGTGACGACGGCCGGATCGGTCGCCTCGTCGCTGGGCATCGCCACCGGCAACACCCTCGAGGCGGTCATCGGCGCCTGGCTCGTGAATCGCTGGGCCGGCGGGCGCGAGGTCTTCCTCCACGCCCGGGGCTTCTTCGCGTTCGCCGCGCTGGCGGGCGGCGCGGGTACGGCGGTGAGCGCGACCTTTGGTGTCACGAGCCTGGCACTCTCCGGATACGCGAGCTGGTCGCGCTTCGGCGAGATCTGGCTGACGTGGTGGCTCGGCGACATGGCCGGTGCGCTCGTGCTGGCGCCGGTCCTGTTCCTGTGGGCCACGGGTCGGGACAAGCCGCTCGCGCGACTGGCCGTGCCGGAGCTCGCGCTCGCGCTCGCGTCGGTCGTCCTCGTGGGCGGCGTCGTGTTCGACGGGCTCGGACCGGCGTGGGCGCGCGGCTATCCCCTCGAGTTCCTCTGCATCCCGCCGCTCGTCTTCGCGGCGTTCCGGTTCGGCCAGCGCGAGGCGGCGACGTGCGTGGCGCTGCTCGCACTCCTGGCGATCCTCGGAACGCTGGCGGGGCACGGGCCGTTCGCGCGAGACTCCCAGAACGAGTCGCTCCTGCTGCTCCAGGCCTTCCTGATGACGCTCACGATCGTGACGATCCCGCTGGCGGCCGTGGTGCGCGAGCACGAGCGCAGCGAAGCGGCCCTCGCGCGCACCGCGGCCATCGTGGCCTACTCCGACGACGCGATCATCGGCAAGACGCTGGACGGGATCATCACCTCGTGGAACGAGGGCGCCGAGCGCCTCTACGGCTACACGGCCGCCGAGGCGATCGGGCGGCCGATCACGCTGATCATCCCGCGCGAGCTGAGCCACGAGCTGCCCGAGATCCTCGAGCGGCTCCGGCGGGGCGAGCGGGTCGAGCACTTCGAGACGTTGCGGGTCGCGAAGAACGACCGTCACATCGACGTCTCGGTCACGATCTCGCCGGTGCAGGACACGAGCGGCCGGATCATCGGCGCCTCGTCGATCGCCCGCGACATCACGCACCGAAAGCGTATCGAGGCGACGAAGCGCGAGCGGGACACCTTGCGGTCGGTCGCGAGCCTGGCGGCGGGAGCGGCGCACGAGATCAACAACCCGCTCGCGGTCGTCCTGGGCCACGCCCAGCTCATGGCCGAGGAGGTCGTCGGCCCGGCGCGCCAGCGGATCGGGGAGATCCTCGAGGCGATCGATCGCATCCGCGCCATCGTGGCCCGCATGCGGCACCTGACGCGCGTCGAGCTCCTCGAGGACACTCCCGGGCTTCCCCCGATCCTGGATCTCAGACGATCCAGCGAGCCGGAAACGGAGGCGCCGGCGAACCCGCCCGGAGAGCTGCCGCCGGCCGGCGACTGGCTCGTCATCGTCGCGCGCGACGGGCCGGCGCGCTACAAGAGCGTCCAGAACACGTTCGCCGGGGCGGCCACCGAGGTGGTCGTCGATCGCCGGATGGGCGAGCGCCGGCGCGCCGGCTCCGACGCCTCGGGCGGTCGACGTCGAGGGAACCGGCGTCAGCGCGATATCAGCGGTGATCTCCGGACGCGTGGCTGGGCGCTGGTGGCGCGGTTGGTGAGTCGCATCGCCCCCGGAGCGCTGTCAGATTCCTGAAACGGACTGTCAGGCGGCCGACTCCGCTCGGCCTTCGTCGGCGCGGTGCGCGGCCGATGTGCGTGTCGGCGCCCTCGACTCGATGCGACGCAATTTCCAGATCTTCAGCCGTCCCGCGGTTCCGCGTCGCGCGCCTGGCATCATCGATGCTGGCCGTGTTCCTCGGAAGGCCGTCACGGTGACCAGTGGTCAAGAGAGAGAGACGCCGAGGAGATTTCATGGAGCCTGAGCCGTTTCGCGACGCCGGGATCCTGATCGTCGACGACGAGCGGTCAATGGTACGCCTCCAGGAGGAGCTGCTCGCGCACGCCGGCTACACGAATCTTCGGAGCACGAGCGATTCGCGCGAGGTCTTGGGACTCTGCGCCGCATTCCAGCCCGATCTGATCTTGCTGGATCTGCGGATGCCCAATCTCGACGGCATCGAGGTGCTCAGGCGGCTCAAACCGCAGCGGGCGGAGGCCTATCTGCCGGTGCTCGTCCTGACGGCCGACGTCTCGCGCGAGAGCAAGCGGGCGGCGCTCGAGGCCGGCGCCAGCGATTTCGTCATCAAGCCCTTCGAGCAGATCGAGCTGCTCCTACGCGTGCGCAATCTCCTCGAGATGCGGTTTCTCCATCAGGACCTGCGGCGCCAGAACGAGGATCTGGAGCTCCGCATCCAGGAGCGCACGCGTCAGCTGCTCGAGGCGGAGAAGCTGGCGACGATGGGAAATCTGCTCGCCGGCGTCGCGCACGAGCTCAACAGCCCGCTGTCGGTCATCCTCGGGCAGGTCGGACTGTTCGCGCCCAGCGGCGTCGACCCGAACGCGCGCACCCGGATCAAGGACATCGGCGAGGCCGCCGACCGCTGCGTGCGGATCGTCCGGAGCTTCCTGACGATGGCCCGTCGCCACCCGCCGGAGCGGGGCCACGTGTCGCTCAATCACCTCTTGCGCGACGCGGTGGAGCTCCTGGCCTTCGAGCTGCGGATCGCCAACATCGAGGTGGGCTTCGATCTCGCGAAGGATCTGCCGCTCGTCTGGGCCGACGCGCACCAGCTCAAGCAGGTCGTGGTGAACCTCGTGACGAACGCCCGCCAGGCGGTCCAGGACGCCGCGCCGCCGCGCCGGTTGACCCTGCGGACGCGCCCTGACGCGCAGGGGCAGAAGGTGCGCATCGAGGTCGCCGACAGCGGCCCGGGGATTCCGCGCGAGATCAGGGCCCGGATCTTCGAGCCGTTCTTCACGACCAAGCCCGAGGGGGAAGGCACGGGGCTCGGCCTGGCGCTGGCCCGCGGAATCGTCGAGAGTCACGGCGGCGAGATCGACGTGGAGGGCGCGCCGGGAGAGGGCGCGCGCTTCGTCATCGATCTGCCGGTGGGCGCACCGCCGGCGCCGGCCGACGAGCCCGACGATCTCGACGCCGCGCCGCCGGTGCCCGGCAAGACCATCCTCGTGGTGGACGACGAGCCCGCCGTCGCCTCGCTCCTGGCCGAGGCGCTGTCACGCGACGGCTACAAGGTCGACCTGGCCGCGAACGGCGCCATCGCGCTGCGGATGCTCGGGACGCGCGACTACGACCTGATCGTCAGCGACAGCGGCATGCCCGTGCTGAACGGCCCCGAGCTCTACTGCGAGGTGGAGCGGCGCGAGCCGCGCCTGACCCGGCGGTTCGTCTTCGTCACCGGGGACATCCTGAATGCGCGGACGCTGGCGTTCCTGGCGCGCACGGGCGCCCCTCAGCTGGAGAAGCCCTTCACCGTCGAGAGCGTCAAGCGCGTCGTGCGGCGCGCGTTGCTCGCGCAGTAGCGCTCCGGCCGGTCAGACCTTCCAGCCCCACCGGACCGCCGCGCGGTAGCGCCAGCCCGTGCTGGATCTCAGCACCGCCAGGCCCCGCGATCCTTTGACGGCGTCGAGCGCGACGAGCCGGCCGTGGGGCGCCAGGGCGCGGAGGTCGAGGCGGAACCTGAACCAGATGCTCCCGAACAGCCCGACCGCCGCCGCCGAGCGGGCCGAGTCGAACATCAGCACGTGCCAGCTGGGCGAGGGCGAGTGGAGCGGCGGCGTGATCTCCCAGTGCGGCGGCCAGAGCGCGCCCTCGCCGTCCATCAGGTGGCGACGCAGCATCTCCGACGGCGCGCTCGAGAGCGCGGGCTGGCCGAGCTCGAGCAGGAGGTAGCAGTAGAGGATCTTGGCGGCGGCGCGATACGCGCGACGCCAGTCCTCCGGCGAGGCGTCCGCGGCCGTTGAGGGAGAGGGCCGGTCGGCGCGTGCCGGGGACCCGCGGCGGCTCCGCGCCGCCATGGCCCCGGCGGTGAGCGCGAACCGGGTCGCGAGAAAATCGTCGGTCAGCTCCCCCACCCGCGCCGCGCAGTCGGGGCAGACGGCGCGCTCGAGCGCGAGCCGGCCCCCCAGCGCGGCGGGGAGGACCGGCGCCGAGGTCAGAGCCGCCGCTCGGAATGCGATGCGGCAATAGATGCAGGAGCGCATGCGTGTCATTCCGTTCGCCTCTCTGCGCGGGCGGGAGTGCACGCCGAGTGCCACCGACGCGGACGGCGCGCTCGTACGCCGTGGCAAAAAGCCAAGATCTGGAAATCGCGCGGCGCTCACCGAAACCCGGCACGCCACGAGGGCGAGCGTCACGAAGCGCCGAAATACCGGGCGTGACAGCCCGTCGCGCGCCGGGTCCAGACTCGGCTCAAACTGGCATCTTCGACCGCCGCGGGCGCCGAACGCGGACCGCCGGGGGCGCCGCACGCGCCGGTCGCGAGGGGCTTCAGGGCTTTCCCAGGGCTGTTTTCGGCGCTTGCCCGATTCGAGCGATCAGGCGTGGCGCGTACGCTCGGGGCGACCATGGCCACTTCCGACGCGGCGGCGGGATTCCCGGTGCGCGGCGACCGTATCGCGTCTCTCGACGGATTGCGAGCGATCTCGATCGGGCTCGTCCTGTTCGGCCACCTGCTCGGCACCTCGGGCTTCTTTCTCTCTCTGGAAGCCAACAAGCACCTGGCACTCGGCGAGCTCGGCGTCCGCGTCTTCTTCGTCATCTCGGGCTTCCTGATCACGAATCTCCTCCTGACCGAGCTGGCCGCCACGGGACGGATCCACATCGGGCGGTTCTATTTGCGCCGCACGTTCCGGATCTTTCCGCCGTACTACGTCTTCATCCTGGCGCTCGCCCTCGCCGAGCTGCCGCGGTGGATCGAGCTGGCGCCCGGCGATCTCGTCCACACGCTCACCTACACGAGCAACTACCACGCGACGCGCTCGTGGAACGTGGGCCACACGTGGTCGCTGTCAGTGGAGGAGCAGTTCTATCTGCTGTGGCCCGCGCTGCTCGTCCTCCTGGGCGGCCGTCGCGCGGTGTGGGTCGCGGCGCTGTTCGTCCTCGCAGCGCCGCTGATCCGCCTCGGGCTGTGGGAGCTGACGGTCTCGGCGCGCGAGGGCGTCGGCCACCGGTTCGAGACCGTCGCGGACTCGATCGCCGTCGGCTGCGTCCTCTCGGGCGCGCGCGCGTGGCTGCACCGTCAGCCGCTCTACCGGCGGGTACTCGGCTCGCAGTGGCTGCTCCTGGCGCCCGTGGTCGTCGTCCTGTCGGGCGCGCTCGCCCAGCATCCGCGGATCGACTTCTTCGTGGGCTTCACGCTCCGGAACGTCCTGGTGGCGCTCTGCATCGACCGCTGGGTCACCGACCCGTCGGACCGGGTCGGACGCGTCCTGAACTCACGGCCCTTCGTCTTCGTCGGCCTGATCAGCTACTCGATTTATCTGTGGCAGCAGCTCTTCCTCAACCGGTACACGGCGTCACTCTCGACGAGCTTCCCGGTGAACATCACGCTGGCCGTCGTCGCCGCGCTCGCCTCGTACTATCTGGTCGAGCGCCCCTCGCTGCGCCTGCGTCAGCGAGTCGAGCGCGTGCTCTTTCCCGGGCGCGCCCAGGGCGCCGCGGCGGGCCGGACGGCGCCCGAGCGCCGGACGCTCCACGCCGAGGCGGAGCGTCCGGCGCCGGCGTCCTAGAGGCCGCTGGCCACGACGGCGTTGGCGATCGCGCCGCTGAGGTTGGCGATGACGACGCCGAAGACCATCGACGAGCTGGACGCCTGGTTGCCGCTCGTGTAGAAGACCGTGCCGTTCTTGGAATAGGTCACCACGCCCGCCTGCACCCCGATACGGAAGACGTCGCCCGCCGCGAACGTGACGTCCTTGCGGTAGACGCCGCCTTCGCGGACCTCGGCGATGCCGCCCTGCAGGCGGATGCCGAAGGCGATCGTGGCGGGATCCGTGACGCTGAAGCCTTGGGCGAGACCGGCGACGCGCAGCGGTCCGGTGGCGCCGGCGGTGAACTGGGCGTAGCCATTCGCGCCGCTGAGCTGCTGCTGGGAGGCGGCGCCGGCGTCGTTGCACCCGTCGCAGCCCGCGGTCTTGGTGAGCGAGCTGCCGCTGGCGGTCACGTTGACCGGATTGCTCCACGTGACGCTCGCGGGCGCCGGGCTCGGGCCGGGGCTGGGGGCAGGGGAGCTCGGAGCGGGCGAGCCCGATGCCGCCCCGCCGATCACGGCGTTCGCGACCACCCCGTTCCGGTTGGCGAGCGCGGCCGCGAGCACGAGCGGATAGGCCGGAGCGGCCTGGCTCGTGTAGAAGACCGTGCCGTTCTTGGAGTAGCGCACGACGCCCGACTGGATGGAGACGCGGAAGGTATCCCCCGCCACGAACCTGGTGTCGGCGCGATACACGCCGCCTTCGCGGACCTCGGCGATGTTGCTCTGGAAGCGGATGGCAAACGCGATCGTGCTGGGGCTCGAGACGGTGAAGGACTGGGTGAGGCCGGCCATACGGAGCGGTCCCGTGGCACCGGCGGCGAACTGCGCGTAGCCGTCGCCGGCGGTGATCTTCTGCTGGGAGATGGCGCCGGCATCGTTGCAGCCGTCGCAGCCGCTGGTCTTGGTGACCGAGTTGCCGTTCGCGGTGACGTTGACGAGATTGGTCCAGACGACGGGCTGGGCGGCGCCGCCGTCCGGCGCCGGCGGGGCGGGCGCCGGGGCCGGCGCCGGCGCTGGGGCCGGAGCAGGAGCCGGCGCGGGAGCCGATGCCGCCATGGCCGTCGCCATCGCGGTGAAGTCGACGCCGATGTCCTTGCTGTCGGTGCCGGCGCGGACGTACGAGCTGCCCGCGGCGAGCGCATAGTTGCCGCCGGCGAGATCGACGAAGCCGACGGCCGAGAGGGCCGACGGGTAGTAGTTGTCGGCCGGGAAACTGGAGGCGAGCCCGCCGACGATCGCGTTGCGCACGAACGACGCGCCGGGGAAGTAGGCGTTGATCGCCGCCATGCCGAGCCCGACGCCGTAGTCGCCGAAGACACCGTACTGGTTGTAGGACAGGATATTGTTCGTGAACACGAAGCTCGTCGCCGTGTGCAACGACGTCGCGTAGGTCGCGGTGATCATGTTGCCGCTGTGCAGCGCGGTGTTGTGATCGACGACGATGTCGGTGCCGCCGTCGGCCACCTGCAGGAAGGTTCCCGTCCCGCTCCAGGTGGCGCCGTTGATGTCGTCGAGAAGGTTGTTCTGGATCAGGATCCGCTGCGTCTGCTGGCTGGGATAGATGTAGTCGGTGCCCATGAGATTCAGGCCGCCGCCGCTGTGGCGCACGATGTTGTTCGTGAACGTCACGTCGCGCACGACCGACCAGGGGGCCGTGCCGTCCTGGTTGCGCGGGGTGAAGAGGACACCGTAGCCGTTCTGGGCGTCCGTCCAGTTGTTCTCGAGCACGTTGCCGTCGACCAGCACGCGCTGGGCGTTCTTCAGCTCGAACAGGTTCTTGACCGACCACCGGATGCCGGCGTAGCTCGCGCTGCCCACTCGCCACGAGAGCGGCTTGAACAGGTAGTTCTTTCGGATCTCGATGTCGGACGGCACCAGGTTCGCGATCCGCGGATCGGCGCCGCCGAAGAGCACGTTCTCGCCGGCCGCCTCGAGGTAGTTGTTCGCGATCTTGAACGGCCCCGGCCCGTTCCACGCCGCGATCGCCTGAGTGTCGGCGCCGATCTCGTGGGCGTCGGACAGGTACGAGTCCACCACCGCGGTCCGCGCGCTGTTCATCAGGACCGCCCGGCGGACGTTGCCGGTCGGCGTGCCGTGGATGTAGCAGCGGTCGAAGACGAGGTCGGTCGGGACCTGGGCGAGCGACGTGTTGCCGTTCGGGGCCTCCAGCATGACCAGGCCGTAGTTGGTCGCGCTCGTCGACGCCCACGTCGTGGTGATCTCGACGCCGACGAAGCGGAAGTGGTGGGCCCCGGCCTCCGTGCCGATCGCCGGCGCCGTGTTTGGGCTGACGATCTTCGGCATCAGGCTCGCCTGCCCCGGACCCACCCGGGTGCCCGCCGCGGGCAAGCTCGAGAGCGCCGAGGTCTGGACGTAGATCCAGCCGGTACCGCTCTTCGCGGGCAAGGTGAAGTTGCCGGTGTAGGTGGCGCCCGCCTGCAGGACGAGGGTGTCGCCGAGCTGCGCCGAGTTGAGAGCCGCCTGGAGATCGCCGCCGGCCGGGACGCTGATCTGTCGTCCCGTCTGCGCGACGTAGGTCGTGTCGAGGAACACGCGCGGGGACTCGGGGGATTGGGCCGAGAACGTCGGCGTCGCGCCGAGCAGGCTGAGCGCGACGGCCGGACCGAGCACAAGCTTCCACCGATGGAGCATGGCGGTCTTCCTTTCTTCAGTGCGAAGACCACCAAGTCCCCGAGCCGTCCTACTTCATGTAAGAACTCGGCTCGCGCAGACCCGCCGCTTCGCTGCGATCGGCGCCAGTGCACGGCGGGTGCCACGAAACGATCCGACAGCCAAAATCACAGTGTCGGCGCGGCAGAAAATCTGGAAATCGCGTGGACACTTCGGCGACGTCGCGACGCGCGCGGCCGCGGCGATCGTCCGCGCGCAGCCTCGGCGTTCTGTGACAACTCGGCGCGCGCGGGCGCGAGGGTTGCTCATTCTGGCACTGGCGTGCCGGTCCGCGCGCGGCTCGAGTGTGCGTCCGCGCTGCGCGAAGAGCGCAATGAAGCGACTCGAGCGCGATCGTGCTACTCGAGCGTGACGAAGATGCAGTTGCGCAGCTTGCCGTCGAGCGCCTTCGACAGATGGCCCTTTCCGTGCGTGTCCTCGACGAGCAGGACTTCGCCGGCGCCGATGCGCCGCGACTCGCCGTCGCTCGCCGTGATCTGGACACCCGCGTCGAGGTTGATGATGTACTGGCGGCGCGGCGCCGGATGCCAGTCGAGATCGTAGTCGGGCTGGACCTCGCGGAAGATGATGCCGGTGGCCGGCATCCGCTTCGAGAGCCGGCCGGCCCGAGTCGATTCGGCGTACTCGATTTCGACGTCCTGGAAGTGCGACTCGCCATTCTTGTCCGCGTAGAGCCGATGGATCTTCATGGGATCTCCTCCTCGGTGTGCCGCCTCGAGTGGGCCGATGATAGTGACGCGCCGGCCCGGTGGCAAGCGTGGCCGGAGCGTTTATACTCCCGCAAATGGTCACGAAGCCGGCGGTCGGTCTCATCGCCGTGGCCGGGCGTCGTCGGGCGACGCTCGAGATGGCGCAGCGGCTCGAGCGCGAGGGGTTCACCGGACTCTACTGCCCGAGCCCGGGCGACGGCCTGGCGCTCTGCGAGGCGCTGGCCCTCTCGACGCGCGAGATCGCGTTCGGCACCAGCATTGCGAACATCTATACGCGACACCCCTACGATTACGCGCAGATGGCGGCGGTGATCCACGAGCTGTCGGGCGGACGGTTCAGGTTCGGGATCGGCGTGAGTCACGGGCCCATCTACGAGCGACTCGGGCTCCAGGTGGGCCGGCCACTCGACGACGTCCGGAAGTTCGTCGGCGAGGTAGCCGCGGCGGCGCCTCAGGTCGGGGGCTTGCCGCCGATCGTGCTCGCCACGCTCCGTCGTCGGATGGTGGAGCTCTCGGGCGAGATCGCGCAGGGGGCGGTGTGGGCGAACGGTGCCCGGTCGCACATGGCCGCCTCGCTTCGCCACCTGCCGGCATCGGCCCGGAGCGATCCGGCGTTCTTCATCGGCAACATGGTGCCCACCTGCATCGACGACGATCGCGCCGAGGCGGCCGCTGTGATGCGCCGCACGCTCGCGTCTTATGTCCGTCTGCCGAATTACCAGAACTACTGGATCGAGGCCGGGTACGAGGAAGAGATGGTCGCGATTCGCGCAGCCCTGGCGCGCGGCGAGACCCAGCGCGTACCCGAGCTGATGTCCGATCGCTGGCTCCGTGACGTCACCTTGTTCGGCAGCGTGGCGGAGGTGCGCGAGGGCGCCGAAGCATGGCTGGCGACCGGAGTACGGACGCTCATCGTGGTGGCGTCTTCGACCCGCGGGGGGCAGATGGTCGCCCTCGAGGAGCTGATACGGGCCTTCCGGTAGCACGCGGGGATCGCCACACGGGGCGATATCGAATAGATGATGGATACAGATGATGCAGGGGAGAGAGACCGATGGGGCAGCTCGCGGGTAGGGTCGCGCTCGTCACGGGCGCGAGCAAGGGTGTGGGGCGCGTGATGAGCCGGATGTTCGCCGCCGAAGGCGCGGCGGTGATCTGCGCGGCGCGGTCGCGCGACCTGGTGGAGGAGACGGCGGCGCTGGTCCGAGCCGACGGAGGCCGGGCGATCGCGATGGCGGGCGACGCCGCGGTCGAGGCCGACGTGCTGCGGATCATCGGGGCCGGGGTGAAGGCCTTCGGCCGGCTCGACACGCTCGTGAACAACGCGGGCGACGGCGGCCCCACCAAGCCGGTCCAGGACTACACCGCCGAGGACTGGTTCTACACGATCAATTCCTGTCTCACGAGCTCGTACATGTGCACACGCTTCGCCGTGCCCGAGATGTTGAAGGCCGGTGGAGGGGCGATCGTGAACATCTCCTCGGTCGCGGGTCGCCGGGGACTCGCCTATCGCATCGGCTACTGCTCGGCCAAGGCCGGCCAGGTCGGCATGACGTACGGGCTGGCGCTCGAGCTGGCGCCGCACAACATCAGGGTCAACGCGATCGCGCCCGGCGCCGTCGCCGGCGATCGTATCGATCGCGTGATCGCCGGCCAGGCGCAGGTGAAGGGCGTGTCGTTCGAGGAGGAGCGGCAACGGCTGGTCGAGCGGTCTCCGCTCAGACGCATGTCGACCGCCGAGGATATCGCGTCGCTCGCCGTCTATCTCTGCAGCGACGCCGCGAAGAACCTCTCGGGCCAGTGCATCGCGGTCTCGGCCGGCGAGCCCGCGGTCTGAGCGTTACCAGGTCTTGCGGCGGTCCAGGCGGTCTTCCACCCAGTCGAAGGACAGGACCGAGACCCGATAGGCTGCCGCCGGCGGCGCGGGGACCTCGAAGAACGCGCGGTTGTTCGGCGGAACGTCGCGCACCCACGTCGTGGTCTTGCTGACGGTCGCCCCGGAGCCGTCGAGACCCTCGACGAGCAGGATCATTTGCGCGGCGCGCCGATTCCCCGTGTTGTAGACGTAGCCGTTGACGTTCTTGCCGGCGCGAGACCACTCCAGCTTGAAGTAGCGGTCGAGCGTCTCCGGGGCGTAGAGCTCCGCGGCTCGGGCGGGAGCGCCGATCGGCCCGGCGACGCCGAGCAGGACGAGGATCGTCCCCAGGCCCAGCAGCGAGCGGATCGTCGGTCGATTCATGCCCTCAGTGTGACACGCGATCGACAGCCCTGCCAGGCGGGCCCGGCGGCCCGTCGCGCGAGACAGGGGAGGCAAATTCGGGTATCTTCTGACGCACCGGCTGCAGTCTCAGAGGAGGCGCGGGCATGGCTACACTGACCGGGTCCGATATTCTCGCCAAATCGCTCGTCTCGCAGGGAATGGACACGCTCTTCTACATCATGGGCGGTCCGATGATCGAGACCGAAGCCGCGGTCATCAAGCTCGGAGCACGCGCGGTCGACACCCGCCACGAGCAAGCCGCGAGCCTCATGGCTCACGCCTACAGCCGCATCACGAGAAAGCCCGGCGTGTGCATGGGCGCCTCGGGGCCGGGCGCGACCAACCTGGTCACCGGCGTCGCCAACGCGTTCGTCGACGCCGCACCGATGATCGCGGTCGGCGGATCGAGCCCGCGCGTCTTTCTCGAGATGGAGGCGTTCCAGGAGATCGACCAGCTCGCGGTCTTCAAGCCGATCACGAAATGGGCGACGCGGGTCTACGACGCCAAGCGCATTCCGGAGATGGTCGCCACGGCCTATCGCCATGCCACGACCGGCAAGCCGGGCCCGGTGTACCTCGACATGCCCGGCGACGTCCTCGGCGACACGGTCGACGAGTCGACGATCACGTATCCCAAGCCGTGGGCGCCGCCGCCGCGCACCCACGGCGATCCGGGCGCGATCTCCGAGGCGATCGCGCTGCTCGCGAAGGCCGAGCGCCCGCTGATCCTCGGCGGCAGCGGCGTGTGGTGGTCGGACGCGGCCGCGGCGTTCCAGGCCTTCGTGGAGGCGACCGGGATTCCGTTCTACACGACGCCGATCTCGCGCGGGACCGTTCCGGAGGATCACGAGCTCGCGTTCCTCAACGCGCGCGCCAAGGCCTTCAGCGAAGTCGACGTGCTCCTCGCCGTCGGCACCCGCTTCAACTTCGTGATCCAGTTCGGCCGGCCGCCGCGGTTCGCCGCGGACGCCAAGTTCATCCACGTCGACGTCAACCCGACCGAGCTCAACCACAACCGCCAGGCCGACGTGCCGATCGCCGGCGACGCGCGCGCGGTGCTCGAGCAGCTGACGAGGGAGGCGCGCGGCAAGCTCGACCGGAACCGCTACGCCCGCTGGGTGTCGAAGCTCAAGGTCCTGGACACGGAGAAGGCCTCGGAGATGGACAAGCAGATGAGCTCGGAGGACACGCCGATCCATCCGCTGCGTCTCTGCAAGGAGGTCCGTGACTTCCTCAGGCGCGACGCGATCCTCGTCGTCGACGGCCAGGAGATCCTGAACTACGGCCGGCAGTCGATCCCGACCTACGTGCCCGGCCATCGGCTCAACTCGGGCGCATTCGGCTGTATGGGGGTCGGTCTGCCGTTCGGCGTCGGCGCCAAGATCGCGAAGCCGAACACGCAGGTGGTCGTGCTCCACGGCGACGGCTCGTTCGGCATCAACGGGATGGAGATCGACACGGCCGTCCGTCACAAGGTTCCCGTCCTGTGTGTGATCAGCAACAACGGCGGCTGGACCGCTGACCCGAAGCAAGACAAACCGGGCCGGAATCTCGGCTACTCGCGCTACGACAAGATGGCGCAGGACTTCGGGGCTCACGGCGAGTACGTCGAGAAGCCGCACGAGATCCGGCCCGCCCTCGATCGGGCGGCGGCCTCCGGCAAGCCGGCGGTCGTCAACGTCATTACCGACTACCGGGCTCGTGCGTCGACGATTCGCTTCTCGGCCTACTCGACCTAATAGAATGGGGGCCTCGAAGGTCCCCCAAGCCCCCCGCGCTCGGAGACGGCCCGGCGGAGCCCGGGCCTCTCCTCGGGGGGCGTAGCGTGATGGGGGCCTAGACGGGCCCCGCGGTTCTGGACCTGCATCGGAGGAAGACGATGGCCAAGGCGCTCGATGGGATCGTGGTGCTGGACCTCACTCAATACGAGGCAGGACCGAGCTGCGCTCAGATGCTCGCCTGGCTCGGCGCCGACGTCATCAAGATCGAGCCGCCGGGCGGCGAGCCCGGGCGTCGCATGCTCTCTGACAGCTCTGACCTGGACGCCTGGTTCTTCCTCATGCTCAACGGCAACAAGAAGGGTATCACGCTCGACCTCAAGGCCCCCGAGGGGCGTGCCCTTCTCAAGCGGATGGTCGAGCGCGCCGACGTCCTGATCGAGAACTTCGGTCCCGGCTCGTTCGAGCGACTGGGATTCGGCTGGGAAGATCTTCGCCGGATGAACCCGAGGATCATCTCGGCCTCGGTGAAGGGGTTCGGCAGCACCGGACCGTACGCCAGCTACAAGAGCTTTGAGATGATCGCGCAGGCCATGGGCGGCGCGATGAGCGTCACGGGCACGGCCGACGGGCCACCCACGAAGGTCGAAGCCGGTCTCGGCGACACCGGCGCCGGGCTCCATCTGGCCATCGGCATCCTCGCCGCGATCGTTCAGCGCCAGACCACCGGCGTGGGACAGCGCATCGAGGTCGCTCAGCAGGACGCCGTGCTGAATCTCGTCCGGATCCACCTGCGCGAGCACTACTCGAGCGGGAAGCCCGTTCCCCGGCGTGGCAATCGTTCGCCCGGCGGCGCGCCGTCCAACATGTATCGGTGCCGGCCGTTCGGGCCGAACGACTACGTCTTCATCCATTGCGCGACCCTCGAGATGTGGAAGACCTTCTCGAAGATCCTCGGCCGTCCCGAGATGGGAGACGACCCCACGCTCGCCGACCGGATGGGGCGCGTCGCGCGCAACGACGAGCTCGACGCGCTCGTCGAAGGGTGGACCGAGAAGCGGACGAAGCACGAGGTGATGGAGACTCTGGGTGCCGCGGGGATTCCCTGCGGAGCGGTCCTCGACTCGGGCGAGGTAATGACGGATCCTTCGCTGGTGCAGCGTGGCATGATCGTGGACCTCGAGCATCCGACGCGCGGCCGATATCCGATGCCGGGTAACCCGGTGCGCATGTCCGATTCGCCGACCGAGGTCACGCGCGCGCCGCTGCTCGGAGAGCACAACGCCGACGTGCTGGGTCGCTGGCTCGGGTGCAGCGTCGACGAGCTGACGGCGCTCGCGAAGAAGAAGGTCATTTGACGAGCGGCCGATCGCGTTAACACCGCGATTCGGCGAATATTATTCCGGAAGCATCTCGGGCCGGAATGGCAATCCAGCCTGTCACAGCGCCCGGGGTCAAGCGCCGGAAACGCTTCGTGTAACACGCTGAGAACAATCAGCATTCACGGATTCTTAGTCCGTGGCACTTCGATTGCTGCCTGATGAAGATCGTTGCCCATGTCTGGCATAGCGAAGCGCCCGGACAAGCCGTTCGAGAGACCCACGAAGCGCGTCCTCATCATCGACGATGAGGAGACGATCCGGCAGGTGCTGACCGAGTTCTTCAACAGCTTCAATCACGGGATGACCTATAAGGTCGAGACGGCCAAGAACGGGGCCGAGGGCGTCATGATGATGCTGCGAGGCCGCCACGATCTGGTCCTCATCGACCTGCACATGCCGGTGATGGACGGACTGCAGGCGCTCAAGCAGCTTCGAGGGCTCGACTCGAACGTGCCGATCATGGTGATCACCGCGAGCCGCGACACGAAGGCCGCCGCCGAGGCGCTCAATCAGGGCGTGTTCGCGTTCATCCCCAAGCCCTTCGACTTCGGCCAGCTCGAGCACCTGGTGGCGCTGGCGCTCCCGAGCGGTCGTCCGCGCCCGCCGTCCCTGAGTCACGCGTAAGCCGCCGCTGAAAACAGCGGTGGCCGGGCAACGACCCCGGCCACGCGCTCGCCTTCGAATCTCGCGCTACTTACTGATCAAGCCGTAGAGCTTGCCGGCGTTCTCGCACACGACCTTGCGGCGTACGTCGGCCGGAAGGTGGCCGAGCTCGCGGGCGATGTACTCGCGCGAATCCGGCCAGACGCCGTCGGGATGGGGGAAGTCCGATCCCCACATGACCTTGTCCGCGCCGAGCTCGTCGAGGAGCTTCACGCCGATCGGGTCCGTCTGATAGGTTGCCCAGCACTGCCGCTTCCAGTACTCGCTCGGCGGCATCGTCAGCGAGAGGTCTTTGAACTGATCCTCCCACTCGGCATCCATGCGCCAGAGCACGTAGGGGATCCAGCCGATCCCGGACTCGCCGAGCACGAGCTTCATGCGCGGGTAGCGCTCGAAGACCCCCGAGAAGATCATCGAGGTGAGGATGTTGGACATGTTCATCTGGAACTGGGTGATGTTCGAGGCGAACGCCGAGCGCGCGACCGGCAGATCCACCTTCGGCGCGTCCGGGGCGTTCGCGCGCGTCGGATCCGAGCCGATCGCGATGATCTTGCGGATGTTGTCCGGCGTATAGCCACCGACCGTGTGGAAGTGGAGCGGCAGCCCGCAGCCGTCGATCACGTCCCACAGCGGGTTCCAGTAGGGATCCCAGAGCGGCTTGAGGTCCGACGAGTTGGCGATGTCGAGACCGCGCAGGGCGCCGCGCTTGACGACGCGCTCCACCTCGGAGATGGCCGCCTCGAGCGGGTGGTTCGGGATGGACGCGAGCCCGGCGTAGCGCTCCGGGTGAGTCGAGCAGAAGTCCGCGAGCCACTCGTTGTAGATTCGCAGAACCTCGACCGCGGCCTCCGGATCGTTCATCCGTCCCGTGGTGCCGAGCACTCCGTAGAGCACCTCGGCTTGCACACCGTCGCGATCCTGGTCCCTCAGGCGCAGGTCGGGGTCGGTGATCCGACGGATGCCGCGCTTGCCGTCCTCGTAGAGACCCGTCGACGCCATTCGATCGGAGCGGTGGATGCGTCCGGGAATGTATTCCCGGCCCGCCGAGCCCATCCCGCAGGCCATGCCCAAGCTGGCGCCCCGGTTGGTGACCCAGACCGGCCCACGCGGCCCTTCCTTCGTGTACGGCATCCGATCTTTCAGACCCGCGGATGCCCTGGCCGTGAAGAGGTCGGGCGGGAGCCAGCAGAGATCGAGATGGCAATCGGCGGAGATCATTTCGTATTTCATGGCCGGGAGCGTAGCAGCAGCGAATTGACAAGGCAAGTCGCGGGGCCTAGGGTCAGGCGCGCACATGTAACGCATATGCACGGAGGAGAGACCATGAGATTCAAGGGACGGGTCGCGCTGATCACCGCCGCGGGCCGAGGCATCGGACGGGCGACGGCCGAGATCATCGGCCGGGAGGGCGGAACGGTCGTCGGCGTCGAGGTCGACAAGGATGCCCTCGATCAGGCCGTGAGCGCCGTCCGGGCCGCGGGCGGGACCGAGCAGGGCCTCGTGGCCGACGCGCTCGACGCCTCGCAGGTGGCCGCCACGGTCAAGCGCGTCGTCGACGAGCACGGCCGCATCGATATCCTCGTCAACGCGGTCGGCGGCAGCACCATCATCGCCAAGCCGGCCGCTCAGGTTGACGAGCTCACGCTCGACGAGTGGCAGAAGCTGCTCCACTTCAACCTCACCGGCACGTTCCTCTTCTCCAATGCGGTCGCGCCGGTGATGAAGCGCCAGCGGAGCGGCAAGATCGTCAACATCTCGTCGATCGCGGGCCGCGGGCTGAGCCCGTCGAGCAGCAGCGCCTACGCGACCGCCAAGGGCGGGATCATCGCCTTCACGCGCAAGCTCTCCTTCGAGCTCGGGCCGTTCGGCGTCACCGTGAACGCGATCGCTCCGAGCCTCACCCTGAGCCCGCGGCTGCGCCCCCGCTGGGATCAGATGTCGCCAGAAGACCGCGCGCGCGAGGAAGCGCGTGTGCCCCTGGGACGGGTGGCGCTGCCCGAGGACCAGGCGCGGGTCATCTGCTTTCTGGCGTCGAGCGACGCCGACTTCGTCACCGGCGTGACGATCGACGTGAACGGCGGTCAGTAGCCGGCGGCCTGGCGCGCGATCTCGACGTCGACCAGATCCTCGAAGCGGTGGGCGCGCTTGATGAAGCCGCCGGCGAGCAGGATCGTCTGGAGCGTGTCGAAGCCGGACCGCGTCAGGACCGGGTCGCGCGCCCAGGTGGACTGCCGCAGGTAGCGCTCGACCGCCGCGACGTGGATCCTCCGCTCGATGTCGGCGAACGCGGGCGCGATCACCGCGGCGATCTCGGCCGCGCCGCCGAACGAGATCACGGTCTTTCCGACGAGGTCGGACCAGGCGAAATTCGGCTGAGCCTGGCGGCCCAGGAGGAAGAAACCGTTGCGGTCGTTGACTGCGGCGAAGTGAACCAGCGGCGCCTCACCGCGATCGGCCAGATCGAAGCTCCGCATGAGGCCCGACAGCGCGACGTCGGCTTCGCCCTTCCGCATCATGCCGACCGTTCCCGCGCCGAACTCCGCCGTCACCACCTCGACCTCGAGCCCCTCGGCCGCGAAGTGGTCGCCGTGAACGGCGACCCAGAGGGGTGCGTAGAAGATCGAGCGGAACGTCTCGGCGACTCTGACCCGGCTGGAAGGTCCCACGTCGACGGAGTATAACGCCGCACTGCGCCATCGCGGCCAGGCCCACCAGGATGATTTCTATCCGTCCTCTGAGATGTTTCTTTCCAGCTACGCGGCCCTGGCACCACCGATCATATTGATTTCACTGACCAGGATTCGTGGCACCCCACTCGCATCCGAAAATTCGGGATGGTGACGCAACCCCGCGAGCCGGTATACGCTCGGCCCTCGCTCGAGCGGACCCAGGACGACCCGGCCGAGAGGCAGTTCGGTCGTCGGCTGCGGCTCTATCAGGAACTCACGGTCCGCGGCGGCATCGCGCTGGTCATCGTGGCGTTCCAGCTCGTCTTCCCGGTGGAGCCCCCGGTCATCTCGCGGTGCATCTCGCTGCTCGCGCTCTTCGGGCTCTTCCTGAACGGGCCCTACTTCCTCGCCGCGCGCGACGAACGCGCCTTCCGGGCCCAGGCCTACGTCCGGATGCTCGTCGACGTCCTGCTGATCAGCGTCGGGCTCTACCTCGCCGGCGGCCTCGCCGCCGCGCATTTCCTCGGCATCTATCTGATCGTGATCATCTACGTCGGCCTCACGTTCTCGAGTCGGGCGTGCCTGGCCGCGACGGCGGCGGCCACCGGCAGCTACGTCGCAATCGTGTCGCTGCAGCACGCGGGCATCCTGAGCGCGCCGTTCGAGCTCCCGAACGCCACGATGATCGCCGCGTTCAACCTGATTGTGCTGAACATCGCCGGCACGCTCACCGCGGTCCTGGCCCGCGCGCTGCGCGAGAGCCGGCGCCGGCTCCGCTCCACCCACCAGGAGCTGGAGCGCTTCGTCGAGGCGATTCCGGACGTCATCTACGTCGTCGACCGCGCCGGGCGCCTGACGCTCTGGAACCAGAAGCTCGAGAGCGTCACCGGCCGCGGCGGGGAGGCGCTCCGGGGCGAGCTGCTGACGGACCTGCTCGCCGAGGACGACCGCGGGGCGTTCCGCGCGGCGCTCGGCGCGGGCCTCGAGGCCCGCCCGTTCGAGGTCGAAAGCCGGCTGTGCGGCGCCGACGGCGCCCTGGTCGCTTACCAGTGGACGGGCGCCGCGCTCACCGACGAGCACGGTCGCGTGAGCGGCCTCACCGGCGTGGGGCGGGACGTCACCGAGCGCACGCGCGCCGAGGGCATTCTGCGCCAGCGCGAGAACGAGATGCGGCAGCTCCAGAAGATCGAAGCGATCGGCCGTCTCGCGGGTGGCGTCGCGCACGACTTCAACAACGTGCTGACCGTGGTCATCGGCCGCTGCCAGCTCATGCTCTCGCGCTATCGGCCCGGCGATCCCGCGTACGACGACCTCGACCAGATCGAGAGCACGGCGCAGCGCGCCGCCAGCCTGACGCGTCAGCTCCTCGCGTTCAGCCGCAACCAGACCTCCGCCCGCCAGCCGCTCGATCTCAACGCCACCGTCACCAGCGTGAGCGACATGCTCGCGCGGCTCATCGGCGAGAACATCGAGCTGGCGGTCGCGCTCGACCCGAAGCTCGACCTCGTGATGGCCGACCCGGGTCAGATCGAGCAGATCATCGTCAACTTCGCGGTCAACGCGCGCGACGCGATGCCGAACGGCGGACGCCTGTCGATCGCCACGCGCAACGTCATGCTGACCGCGGCGTTCGTCGCCGCCCACCCGACCGCCACCGTCGGTCCGCACGTGCTCCTGGAGGTCTGCGACACCGGCGTCGGCATGGACGAGGCGACCCTGCAGCGGGCCTTCGAGCCCTTCTTCACGACCAGGGCGGCCGGCAAAGGCTGCGGGCTCGGCCTCTCGACGGTGTACGGGATCGTCAAGCAGCACGAGGGCTACGCCTCAATTGAGAGCGAGCCGGGCCGCGGCGCGACGTTCCGCGTCTATCTGCCGAGGATCGAGGCGCCGGTCGTCGCCCAGCGCGCCGAGGGCGGCCGCGGCCCGTTCCCCGGCGGCGCGGAGACGATCCTGCTCGTCGAGGACGAAGAGGCCGTGCGGAGCCTGGTGCGCGAGATCCTGAGCCGTCTCGGCTATCGCGTGCTGGTCGCGAGCGACGCGATGGAGGCGCTCGCGCTGAGCCAGCAATTTGCGGAGCCGATCCATCTCCTGCTCACCGACGTCATCATGCCGGGGATGGATGGCCGCGCGCTGGCGGAGCGGATGATGGTCGCGCGCCCGGACACGCGCATCCTGTTCATGTCGGGATACGCCGAGCCGCCGATCCCCGCGGACGTGCTGCTCGAGAAGCCCGTCACGCCCGACGCGCTCGCCCGCAAGGTCTCGGAAGTCCTGCACCAGCCGGCGCTCGCCGGCTGACCGGCCGCTCGCGCTCGGCGGTTGACATGCCGAGCGGTTCGCCCATAATCGGCTGCCGTGCGCTACCCGTGGCCGGATGGCAAGCAATCCGCGGCTGTGCTCTCGTTCGACTTCGACGCGGAGTCGGGCTTTCTCTTCCGTGAGCCCGAGAAGGCCAAGCGCAGCCTCGCCGATCTGGAGGAGCGGCGGTTCGGGCCGCGCGTCGGCGTCGACCGTATCTTGAGATTGCTCGACCGGCTTCGCCTGCGGGCGAGCTTCTACATTCCGGGGTGGACGGTCGAGAACCACCTGCCGCAGTGCAAGCGCATCCGCGACGCCGGGCACGAGATCGGCGCCCACGGCAACGTCCACGAGGCGGTCGCCGCGCTGGATCAGGCGCAGGAAAAGGCCGTGCTGGCCGAGCAGCTGCGGATCCTCGCCGATCACCTGGGCGTCCGACCGGCCGGCTACCGCTCGCCCTCGTGGGACGTGAACGTCTGGACGCCGGGCCTGCTCAAGACCCACGGGTTCCGCTACGACAGCTCGCTGATGGGCAACGACGTGCCCTACGACGTCGCGACCCCCGAGGGGCCGCTGACCGAGATCCCGGTCCAGTGGATCATGGACGACGCACCGCTCTTCCGTCACGTCTACGGCGCGACCAACGCGATCGCCGACCCGGGCCGAGTACTCCAGATGTGGAGCAAGGAGTTCGTCGCGATGCACGGTGAGAACGGTTGCTTCGTGCTCACGTGCCACCCGTTCATCAGCGGCCGCGCCTCGCGGGTGGCCCTGATCGAGGACCTCGTCGGCTACATGCGCCGCCAGCGCGGCGTGTGGTTCGCCACGTGCGAGGAGGTGGCGCGCTGGCACGACGAGCACGGACGGTCGGGAGCGCCGACGGCGCGGCGCCGGAAGCGCGCCGGCCGCTGATCCGCGACACCGCCGCGACACACCGCCGCGCGCGCTTGACAAAACCCCTCCTCCGGCGTTGTCTATCGTGGCTCCGACGCGACGACAACGGGCCCAGGGGAAAGGACACGACATGGCGCGATTCGTGACGGTGGCGAAGGCGGACAGCATCCAGCCGGGCCAGATGATCAAGGTCGAGATCGACAATTTTCCCGTGGCGGTCGCGAACGTCGGCGGGACCTTCCACGCGTTCGACGACACGTGCACCCACGAAGATTGCTCGCTCGCCGAGGGCGAGCTGGTGAAGACGGCCGTGGTCTGCCCGTGTCACTTCGCGGAGTTCGACGTCCGCAACGGCGCGGTGCTCGCGCCGCCGGCGACCGTCCCCATCAAGGTCTATCCGGTGCGCGTCCAGGGCAACGACCTCCAAGTAGAGTTCTGATGCCGACGATCGCGATCGTCGGCGCCAGTCTCACGGGGTCCTCAGCCGCCGCGACCTTGCGCGAGGAGGGCTTCGACGGGCGGGTGCTGCTCATCGGGAGCGAGCCCCAACCCCCGTACGACCGTCCGCCGCTCTCCAAGAACTACCTGCGCGGCGGGATGCCGTTCGAGAAGACCTTGCTGCGGCCGCCCGACTTCTATCGAGAGCGCGAGATCGAGATGCGGCTCGGCACGACGGTGACGCGCGTCGACCCCGAGAAGCGTACCCTCGAGCTCCGGGGGGGCGAGCGGCTCGAATTCGATCAGCTCCTGATCGCCACGGGCGGAAGGAACCGCCGGTTTCCGATCCCCGGCCTCGATCTGCCGGGTGTGTACGACCTGCGAACGGTCGCCGACGCCGACCGCATCCGCGAGGCGAGCGCGGGCGGGGGTCGCGCCGTCGTCGTGGGCATGGGTTTCATCGGCGCCGAGGTCGCGGCGTCGATGCGCCAGTCGGGCCTCGAGGTCGTCGCGGTCGAGCCGTTCAAGACACCGCTCTACCGCGCGCTCGGCGAGGAGATCGGTCGGGTGGTCGAGGGCCTTCACCGCGATCAGGGCGTCGAGTTGGTCTTGAACGACGCGGTGACGGGGTTCGAGGGCGCGGGCCGAGTCGAGCGGGTAATCACTCGAAACGGCCGACGTATCGAGTGCAATCTGGCGGTGTTCGGGCTCGGCATCGAGCCCGCGACCGAGCTGGTCGCCGGGACCGCCGTTCGAATCGACAACGGCATCGTCGTCGACGACCAGTGCCGGACCAACGTACCCGGCGTCTTCGCCGCGGGCGACGTCGCCAATCACTATCACCCCGTGTGCGGCCGCCAGATGCGCGTCGAGCACTGGCAGAACGGCGTGAAGCAGGGGGCCGCGGCCGCGCGCAGCATGCTCGGCCGGGGCCAGTCGTACGACGAGGTCCACTGGTTCTGGTCGGATCAGTTCGACGCGAACATCCAGTACGCGGGCTTCCACGCCGACTGGGACCGCATCGTCGTGCGCGGCAGCCTGCCGGAGCGCAAGTTCCTCGCCTTCTACCTGGCCGGCGGCCGGGTGGAGTCGGTCGTCGCCATCAATCAGGGGCGGGATCTGCGTCGGACCTTGCCGATCATCAGGGCGCGCGTGGCGATCGATCCGGCGCGCCTCGCGGACCCGACCGTCGACCTGAGAACGCTCGCGCCGGCGAGCGCGTAGGCGGCGTGGGAACGATCGGGCGCGACGCGTCCACCCGGAGGAGTCCCGAATGATCAAGCGCTTTTCGACGCTCTACATCGGCCACATCGAGCTGGAGAACTGCGGGCACGCCGGGACGCCGGCCGACGATCGCCGCTACCCGAACGAGCGGGTGATCGAGGCGTTCGACACGACGCTCGAGCTTGCCCAGACGATGGACGACCTCGGCTACGAAGCGCTCTGGCTGGCCGAGCACCACTTCCAGCACGAGGGCTACGAGTGCATCCCGAACATCCCGCTCCTGGCCGTCCACATCGCGAACCACACGCGGCGGCTCAGGATCGGCTGCGGGTTCAACATCACGCCCACCTGGCATCCGATTCGCCTGGCGGAGGACTACGCCACCGCCGACATCCTGACGGGCGGCCGCCTGATCTTTGGCGTCGGCCGCGGGTATCACACGCGGGAGGTCGAGAGCTTCGGCAATCCCATGCTCGACGGCGAGGCCAACCGCGAGCTGTTCGAGGAGCAGGTCGAGATCATCCTCAAGGCGTTCAGCCAGCCGTCCTTCTCGTACCGCGGCAAGTACTACACGATCCCGCCGGCGGTCGCGTACCGAGGCTACGAGCTGAAGGAGCTCACGCTCGTGCCGCGGCCGGTGCATCTGCCGGTCGAGATCTGGCAGCCCATCGTCAGCGGCAGCGCGCGTGGGCTCGCGTTCATGCTCAAGCACGGGATCAAGGGCGTCGTCTCGGCCACCGCCGAGCAGTTCGTCGACCGGTGGTTCCGCGACTATCAGAGCGCGGCGCGCGCCCACGGCCGCGAGCTGCAGCTGGGCCAGGATCTGATCCTGGGCTTTCGCATGAGCATCGACGATACCCAGGAGATCGCGGTCGACAAGGCGCGGCCGTACTTCGAGGAGCACGCGAAGTTCATGGGCCCGCTCGGCATGCTCCGCTACAGCGAGGAGCACGTGAAGGCGGTCGCGGAGCGCCGGGCTCAGTCGCCCACGGCCGCGACGATCGAGAACGGCGTGCAGAACCGCACCTGGCTCTGCGGTCCCGCCGAGGAGTTCATCGGCTACCTGAAGGAAGTGGAAGGGCGGTACCCCGGGCTCGAGCACGTGATGGTCTCGTGCCCCCTCGGGACGCCGAAGAAGATCATGAAGGAGAACCTCACGCGCTTCGCGCGCGAGGTGATGCCGGCGTTCAGGTAGCCGTCTGCCGCCGCCGGCGCCGGCGCTACTGCTGCGCCTGCGGCGGAACTTTGACCCACGCCTCGGAACAAGACTGCACGCTCGGGTAGTAGGCCCTCGAGCTGGGACAGAAATACCAGTAGCCCTGCGGCGACTCCTGCTCGGCGTAGACCGGCGCGGACTCGATGACCGCGGCCGGCGTGACGAAGACCGCGGCCGGTGCCGGCGCGACCACGACGGGCGGAGGCGCGACCACCCAGAACCCCGGGCCCCACCAGCCTCGATGCCACCACGCGTAACTCGGCGCCACGGCAATGAAGAGCGAGCCGACCACGACAACGGCCACGATCGCTGCCTTCTTCGTCGCCATGAGCCTTGGACGAATCCCGCCCCTCCTTGTTTACCCGGCGTTTATCCGGCCCGGGGGCCATTGACTGGCGCGTCGTCTGGCGCTAAGGTCCCGCCAAACCGGCCTGACCGCGCCCTCGCGACGGAGGGGAAGATGAGTCTCTCACGGTACCCACTGGCGGCCGCCGCCGGCTTGCTGTCGATCCTGGTCGCGTTCGGTCCCTTCAGCGCGCGCGCAGCCGCGCAGGCGAAGCCCGAAGGCGAGATGCGCTGGGCGATCTACGTGACCCTGGCCCCGCAGTGGTTCGATCCCGCCGAGGTCCAGGGGCAGATCAATTCGTTCTGGGTGCTGTACGCGATGCACGACGCGCTCGTGAAGCCGATGCCCGGCAACCTCATGACGCCGAGCCTCGCCGAGTCGTGGACGGTGAGCGCCGACCAGCGCGTGTACGAGTTCAAGCTGCGCGAAGGGCTCAAGTTCCACAACGGCGATCTCTTCACCGCCGAGGACGTGAAGTTCAGCTTCCACAGGACGAAGGGCACCCGGATCCTCAAGGAGAAGGTGCGCGAGATCACCGTGGTCGATCCCTATCGCGTGCGCTTCGCGCTCCACGAGCCCTTCCCGGACTTCATGGCGTTCTACGGGACCTTGACGACCGGCGCCGGCTGGATCGTGCCGAAAAAGTACGTCGAGAAGGTGGGCGACGAAGGGTTCAAGAAGCATCCGATCGGGCTGGGGCCCTACCGGTTCGTCAGCCACACGGTCGGCGTCGAGCTGATCATGGAAGCCAACGAGGCGTACTGGCGCAAGGTCCCTTCGGTCAAGCGCCTCGTCTTCAAGGTGGTCCCGGAGCCCACCACGCGGGCGGCGATGCTGAAGCGGGGCGAGGTCGACGTCGCCTACATGCTCGACGCGCCGCAGGCGCTGGAGCTCCAGCGCGATCCCGCGCTGCGGCTCGCGTTCTCCGGAGGCATCGGGATCGCGGCGCTCGATTTTCTCGACATGTGGGACCCGAAGTCGCCCTGGGCGGACCGGCGCGTGCGCCTGGCCGCCAGCCTGGCGCTCGACCGGCGGGCGATGAGCGAGATGGAAACGCTCGGCGCGTCGAAGCCCACCGGCAGCATCATCCCGCGCACGTTCGAGTTCGCGCTGCCGATCGAGCCCTCACCCTACGACCCCGTGAAGGCCAAGCAGCTGCTGGCCGAGGCCGGCTACCCCAACGGCTTCGACGCGGGCGAGCTGCACGTGACGCCGCCGTTCTTCTCGCGCGGCGAAGCGGTCATGAACTATCTCGGCGCCCTCGGGATCAAGCTGCGGATGCGACCGATGGAGCGCGCCGCCTTCTTCGCGGCGTGGGGCGCCAAGAAGCTCAAGGGCGTGTGCGTCTGCGGCAGCGGCCTCTACGGCAACGCCGCCACACGGATGTCGGAGATCGTGCCGAGCGACGGCACCTACGCGTACGGCGGCTATCCCGACATCGACGCGCTCTACAAGCAGCAGGCGGTGGAGACGGACCGCAAGAAGCGCGAAGCCCTGCTGTTCCAGATCCAGCAGACGCTCCACGAGCGCGTGCGGTTCGCGCCCATCTTCGAGTTCTACTGGCCGAGCGGGATCGGGCCGCGCGTCGAGGAGCCAGCGCTGATGCTCATCAATCCCTATCCGTGGTCGGCGCCGCTCGAGGAGGTACGGCTCAAGAGGAAGTAGTGGACTCGAGATCGCGCTCGTGCAGGCGCGAGGCGCGCGGCAAGTGCACCCTGAACGTCGCGCCCTCCTGGTCGGACCCGTTCAAGGAAATGCGCCCGCCCTGCCGCTGCACGAGCACGCGCGAGATGGCCAGCCCGAGCCCGACGCCGGGGGCGCCGGTCGAGCGTGACGCCCTGCCGCGATAGAAGGGCTGAAAGACTCGCTCGGCTTCCTCCGGCGACACTCCGGGGCCCGCATCGGACACGGCAATGACCGCTTCATCGTCGGCCGAGGTGACGGCGACCCGGACCTGGCCGCCGGCCGGCGAGAACTTCACGGCGTTGTCCAGGATGTTGGTCAGGGCCACCTTCGTCGCGACCGGCGCCGCGTTCACCAGCAGGTCCGGGAGCGGATCGGCGACGACCGTCACCCCCTGCTGCTGAGCCCGCGGCCGCACCGCGAACAGGGCGGCCTCGACGAGATCGGTCACCGAGATCGGCTCCGGGAGCTCCTGCTCCTCGTTGGTGTCGATGCGCGCCAGCTCGAGCAGCTCCTCGATCATGCTCTGCACCCGCTCCACCTCGTCGAGGCACGAGCGCAGCGTCTCCTCGTACTCCGCCACCGCGCGCGGCCGGCGCAGCGCCACCTCCAGCTCGGCGCGCAGGCGTGACAGCGGCGAGCGCAGCTCGTGCGAGGCGTCGGCGGAGAACATGCGCCGGACCGCGAAGCTCCGCTCGAGGCGCCCGAGCATGTCGTTCAGCGTCTCAACGAGGCGGCCGATCTCGTCGGCCGTGCCGGGATGCGGCAGGCGGTCGGCGAGATTGGCCTCGCCGATGCGGTGGGCGCGCCTCACCATCTGATCGATCGGACGGAGCGCGTTGCGCGCGAGCAGGACGCCGGTGAGGCCGATCACGACGAGAATCACGACGGACATGCTCAGGAAGAGCCAGCGTCCGACTCGCGTCGCCAAGTACGCGTCGTCGAGCGACATCGCGATTTGGATGGCGTAGCGACCGCCGCCGACGTCCACCGGCAGCGAGACCATCCGGATCGGCTCGGCGAAATCGGTGACGGTGCCGAACACCGTTTCGCCGTTGCGCAGGCGCGCGAGCAGCTCGGGCGACGCCGGCAGGCGCGCCGAGCCGAGGGTCGCGCTTCGCGCGGCGACGCGGCCGTCCAGATCCGTGATCTGGACCAGCTTGTCCAGGCGGACGAACGACGGCGGGCCCGGCGTGATCTCTAAAATTCGCAGCGGCATGGCGGGGTTTTCCGCGAGCGCGGCCGCTTCCGTGTTGGCGAGGGCGAGGATCTCCTCGTCGACGCGCCCCAGGATTACCCGGCGGAGCGCCCAGTCGGCGCCGAACGCCGCGCTCGCCAGCATCACCGCCAGCACCACCACGTGCCCGACCCACAGGCGGGTCCTGAAGCTGAGCGGTCTCATGCGTCGCTCGGGTCGGCGAGCCCCAGCCGGTAGCCGAAGCCGCGGACGGTGTGGATCAGCGCCGGGCCCGGTCCGTGATCGATCTTCTTCCGGAGATGGCTCACGTGCACGTCGACGAGATTGTCGAGCACCTCGGACGCCTCGTCCCACACGCGCTCGACCAGGCGCGTCCGGCTCACCGTCTCGCCGGCGTTCTGCATCAGCACCTCGAGGATCGTGTACTCCTTCGAGGTCAGCCCGATGCGCGCACCCCCGCGAGTCACGCGCCGATTGGCCGGGTCGAGCGTCAGATCGGTCACGCGGAGCACGGCCGGCCTGGCCAGACGCGACCGGCGGAGCAGGGCCCTGATCCGCGCCAGGAGCTCGGCGAACGCGAACGGCTTCGTGAGGTAGTCGTCGACGCCGGTGGTCAGGCCGTTGACCCGATCGGAGAGGCTCCCGCGCGCGGTGAGCATGAGGATCGGCGTGGAGATGTCGCGTGCCCGCAGCGCCTGGCACACGGCGAGCCCGTCCTTGCCGGGCAGGAGCCAGTCGAGCACGATCACGTCGTACTCGTTCACGGCGGCCTGCTCCTCGCCGGCCTCGCCGGTCGGGGCGACGTCGACGACGAACCCTTCCTCCTGGAACCCCTTCGCGAGGAGCTTCGCCGCCTTCCGGTCGTCCTCGATCAAAAGAACCCGCATCTGCCCCATCCTAGCGAAGCGCGGAGCCTTCGGCACGACATGAACAAAAATTCAGGTTCCGCACGAATCTATACGGCGAGCGCGCGACGGCGCCCGGCGACCCTAGCCGACCACCTTACTCCACCGATCGGGGTCGCGGCGGGCGAGAAACGCGAACGCGTGCTTGGGGTCCGAGGCGACCTCTTCCATGATCGCCCTCAACGCGGCGAGGGTCGCGTACGTCACGGCCTCGGCGAACGACCGCTGAAAGACCAGATACGCCTCGTGGTCCTTGCGACGGAGCCAGCTCTTCAGCGTGTTCGGCGTCACGCCGCCGGCCGCTGCGCAGACGGGGATGCTCGCGCCGGTGCACGCCATCGCGATGACCTTCTGCGCCCGAACGCTCGTCAGCGCCGCCGGCCGCCCGCGACCATCCTGCGGGATCGTGGGCAGGACGATGGGGCCGGGCTCGGTCAGCTCCAGGGGGAAATGGACCGATGACGACGAGGAGGCGCCCGTGTCGCGGTCGGACGTCGCGGTTGCCCGAGCGCGCGCGCCGTTCAGCCCGACCGGGCCGGGCCGCCGCGCCGGCGAGGCCCGGCGGTTCTTCTCGAGCACCTCGATGAAGTCGCCGAGGCTCATGGACAAGGTGACCGCGCACGGGGTTTTGGTGAGCCGCTCCGGCCAGCTCGCGCACACCGGCGGTCGATCGCGCATAGCCGCATCTTAGGCGGTCTCGGCTGAAGCTCTCCTGAAGTCGCGCTGAATTTTGCTTCACGCGGAGGAGTCGCTCATGCGCGAGCGCCATACTGAACAAATATTAATCTTAAATTCACGAGTTCTTCAGGCTCGGCTCGCTAGACTCCTCGCAGTATCTCCACGGGCTTGGAGGTCGCGGTGCTCCTTCCCGTCTCCGACCGACTCAAACAGATCCTCGGGACGTCGCCCGCCGCGGGAATCGGCGGAGGCGACGCGCATGCCCTCGCGCGGGATCGCTTGGATGCGTGATCGTCAGGGAGTTGTTGGTGATGTCGGCGTTGAGTGCTGGCGCGGGATTCGATGCTTCTCACCACCACTTGAGGAGGCGGTCATGAGGAGAAGTGTTGTCACCGCAGTACTCGCCTTCGTCATCCTCGCGATGCTGGCTCCGCCAGTCTTCGCGCAGGCGCCCGGCGGCCCGCCGGCGCCGAAGGTGACGATCACCGGGACGTTCGACCAGATCACAGCGGCGGGCCGCAACGTCTACGACGGCAACTTCAGCCGCGACAACGATCGTGAATGGTATGCCCGAACTCGTTTCCGTCCGGACCTCGAGTTCGCGGTCGGCCGGACCAAGGCCGTGCTCGCCATCGAGCTCGACCTGAACTACGGTCAGACCGGCTCGAACGACGGCGGCTTCCCCGGGAACAACGCGGGCACCGCCTGCGGCTTTTCGGGAGGCTGCAAGGGCGCGGGCGCCGCGGGCGGCGGTCTGGACATCAACACCGACGTCGCCGGGCTGTTCGAGATCAAGTGGATCTACACCGAGTTCGACCTGACCGGCAAGGACAGCCTCCTGCCGTTCATCCCGATCCTGACCGTGGCCCGCGCGGGCGGTCAGCCGTTCGGCACGATCGCCAACTACAAGGTGTACTACGCGAACGGCGACTTCGCGGGGTTGGACCTGTACTCGACCTTCACGCCCGACATCAAGAATCACTTGGCGTACGTGATCGTCGAGGATCAGCTGGCCGGCGGTAACCGCACGGCTGCCGCCCAGAACCGCACGAACCGCGGCGAAGACTACGCGTTCATCATCAGCCCCGAGTTCACGCCATTCAAGGGGCTGGACCTGAAGCCGATGTTCTCGTGGTTCCACGCCGACGGGCTGACGTCCGGCTCGTCGCGCCGCAACGCGTTCAACCAGCGCACGAGCGGCGGCACGATGAACGGCGTCGCTGCGTACGCCGGCGCCACTCCCGCCGGCGCCGCCGCCGCCGGCGGCGACGCAACCTATCACGAAGAGCGCTACACGGTCGGTCTCGATGCGCGGTGGCGCGTGGGCCCCTTCGGCCTGGACCCGACGATCTCGTATCAGTGGGGCGCCTACGACACCCAGGCCCTCAGCAACACCACCGGCGCGGCCCAGAAGGTGCGGGGTGACGCGTCCGCCTGGCTGTTCGACGTGATCGGCAGCTATCAGCTGGGGCCGCTACTCCTCGAGATGCGCGGCACCTACAGCACGGGCAACAAGGCTCGGGACAACCTGTCCCTGAGCAAGCGCTACTACGAACCGCTCGACACGGACACCGGCTTCTGGAGCGGTGGCTGGCTCGGGATCCTCGGGCTGGGCGTCGACTACTTCAACGGTGGCGGCGGCGCCAACATCGGGATGGACACCAACGTCGGCTACGATCGCTACGGCCGAGGATCGTTCGCGCTGCGCGGCACGTACAGCCTCACGCCGGCTCTGAGCTTCTACGGCGTGGTGTCGCCGAACTGGACGGCCGAAAAGGTCGACACGAATACCGGTTGTCCGGCCCTCAACGTGTCGACGAGTGCCCTGGGGTGTACGAGCCGGGTGGCGGTGGCCGGTAGTGGCCGGCCGAGCTTCGCCGAGGGGGACTCCAGTTACCTGGGCACTGAGGTCAACGGTGGGTTTACCTGGCGGTTCGCTCCGAACGCCGCGTTCGACCTGGCCGGCTATTACCTCTTTGCTGGGTCAGCGATGGACCAGGCGGAGTCCCTGAACGGGGTCATCGTGAAGCGCGACGCGCGTGACGGCTACTACGCCGCCGCCCGCGTGAGGCTGTCCTTCTAGGCTAGCTCGGTCCGAGAAGTCACGGCGGGGCATGGGCGGTCGGATCACCCATGCCCCGTCGGGTTCGTCGGCGAACTCGTTTGCCCGCGTGCCTTGACACGTCGCGGCTGCGATGCTAGGCATGACCAATGCCTCTGCGGCGGTCGATCCTCCTCGTCGTCGTCGGCGCGATGATGTCGCTGGCCGTCCTCGCCTATGCGAGTCCGCCGGACCCAGGCTGGATCAGCGGGCTGTGGGACAACGGCGACTACGACGACATCATCCTCCTCGTCACCTCGGGGGTCGGCATTGCCGACTCGCACGCGATCGAAGACGGGCGACCGTTCGTCGTCGTCAGCGCGCTGGCGTCCATCGTCGACGACAATCGCCTGGCCGCCCGTCCCCGGCTGTCCTCGCCCACGCGGGCTCCTCCCACCGTCTAGCGCCCCTTCGCGAGCGCCGCGGGATCGCCCGCGGCGGGTCGGCGACCCGTTCCGCGCCACGTGAATCCGTCCACCTGGGCGGGTCGGACCCGCCATCCCAATCGCCCTGTTCGAGCGCGGAGTGAACGACGCCGTGATCCGTCCCATCGGGGCCTGCGGGCGCGTATGGACAGCCGCCGTGCTGTCGATCGGTCTGGCCGGATGCGCGCCGCTCGTCGACATGGACGAGCCGTCGGCCCATGGGCCGCGGATCTCGCACCTGAGATTCGTCCCGGCGGGGACGCGAGCGGGCTGTCCGGTCGACGTGAGGTTTCAGCTCGAGACGGCCACGGAGGACATCGTGAGCGCAAAGTGCGCGTGGGTTCGACGGCACGGCCGGAGCGCCGAGCACGGCCGCTCGACGCTTCCGGTCGATCTCGACGCGATTCGCGCCGGGCGTGCCGAAGAAATCGAGGCTCGATTCACCCCGAGCGACTCGGGAACGTACTACTACTACGTCCAGGTCGGCGACCGGTCGGGCCGGATGAGCAACGTGCTCCGCGGCACCCTGGCCGTCGACCGCTCGTGGACGGAGCCGGCGCCGCCGTGCCCGGCCCAGGAGCGATGAGCGTGGCCTCGCGGGCGCGCGGCGTCAGGAGCGCCTCGACCGGCTCACCCTGGACGATGCCGTCGCCGCGGTCGGCAGCTTCTGGGCTGCCCTCTATCAGCTGGAAGCGGCCGTCGGGGGGTCGTGGAATGACTAGAATGCCGAGGCTCCCCGTCGTCGTGCTCATGCTGCTGGCGGGCGCCGCCTGTGAGTCGCCGGCGCCGCCGGAGGCTCGGGTCCAGCGCGGCGCGGAGTCGCCGGCACCGTCCAACGTGACGCCGACGGTCGTCAGCCCGGAGTACCGAACGCGTCAGCGCACCATCGAGACGACCGGGAAGGTCCAGTTCAACGAGGAGTCGCTCGCGCGCGTCCACGCGCCCGCGACGGGGCGGGTCCTCGAGGTCTTCGCGCGGCCCGGCGACGTCGTCGAGCCCGGGGCGCGGTTGTTCGTGATCGACAGCGCCGACCTGGGCGCGGCCAAGGCCGACTACGCCAAGGCGGTGGCCGACGTCGAGCGCTCAGCGGCCGCGGCGCGGCTGAGCCGCGAGCTCTTCGACGTCCAGGCGGTCGCCCAGAAGGAGCTCCGCGAGACCGAGAACGACGCCCGGAAGGCGGTCGCCGAGCGGGAGCGGGCGGCCTCGCGGCTGCGGACGCTCGGCGTCTCGCCGGAACAGTTCGCGGACATCGCGGCGCGCGCCGACGCGGCCACCACGATCGTCGTCAAGGCCTCGCGCGGCGGTGTCGTCGTCGAGCGCAACGTCGCCCCGGGCCAGGTGGTCGCGTACGGCCAATCCGATACGCCGGTCAACCTCTTCGTCGTCGCCGATCTCGGCACGATGTGGGTGGTCGCCGACGTGTACGAGCCCGACGTGCCCCGGCTCCGGCGCGACGAGCCGATGGTTGCCACGCTCCGCTGCTGCCCCGGCGAGCGTTACGAGGGGCGGGTGAGCTACATCAGCGACACGGTCGACAAGGAGACACGCACTGTGAAGGTCCGGTCCACCGTCGTCAACCGCGGGCGGGCGCTCAAGGCCGAGATGTTCGTCAACGTCGTGATCGCCACCGGCACCACCCGGGCGCTCACCATCCCGCAGAGCGCGGTCCATCGCGAGGGCAGCGAGACCTACGTCCTGGTCGCGAAGGGGAAGGATCAGCTCGAGCGGCGTCGCGTCGTGCTCGGCGACGATCTCGGCGACGCGGTCGAGGTGACCGCCGGGCTCGGGGTGGACGACCGCGTCGTCGGCACCGGCAGCATCCTCTTGAAGGCGACGACCCGTTGATCGATCGGCTCGTCGCATTCGCCCTCCACCAGCGCTTCATCACGCTGGCCCTGGCCCTGTTGCTGACGGGGGCGGGTATCGTCTCCTATCACCGGCTGCCGATCGAGGCCTATCCTGACGTTGGCGACGTCAAGGTGGAGGTCATCACGCTCTGGCCGGGCCACGCCGCCGAGGAGGTCGAGCGTCTCATCACGATTCCCCTCGAGAACGAGCTCAACGGCATCGCCGACGTGACGTTCCTGCGCTCGGACACGCTCTTCGGGCTCTCGAACATCAAGGTCCTCTTCGCCGACGGCACCGACAACTACTGGGCCCGCCAGCAGGCGCAGGAGCGCATCACCCAGGCCGATCTACCGGTGGACGCCAAGCCGGCCCTGGGACCACTCTCGAGCGTGATCGGCGAGATCTTCCGCTACACGCTGGAGTCGAAGACGGTGCCGCTCATCGAGCTCAAGGCGATCCAGAACTGGGTGCTCGAGCGCGAGTTCCGCAAGATCCCCGGCGTCGCCGACGTCGTCTCCTGGGGCGGCGGCACCAAGCAGTACCAGGTCAACGTCGATCCCGCCCGTCTGCGCGGCTACAACCTCACCCTCAAGCAGGTGTTCGACGCGGTGGCGGCCAACAACTCCAACGCCGGCGGCAGCTACGTCCCGCAGGGCCAGTACGCGCTGACGGTGCGCGGCATCGGGCTCTTCCGTGGCCTGCGCGACATCGAGAACGTCGTGGTCGCCGCGCAGAAGGGGACGCCGGTCCGCGTCCGGGACGTCGGCCAGGTCGGGATCGGCCACGCCATCCGGCTCGGCGTCCTCGGGCGCGACCACGACGACGACCTGGTGCAGGGGATCGTCCTCATGCGCCGCGGCGAGAACCCCGGACGCGTCATCGCCGCGCTGAAGCTCGCGCTGCCGGAGGTCCAGAAGCTCCTGCCCGCCGGCGTCGAGCTCAGGCCCTACTACAGCCGCGACATTCTGGTGAAGCGCACGGTCGCGACCGTGCTGCGCAATCTGGTGGAGGGCGCCGCGCTCGTGATGGTGCTGCTCTCGATCTTCCTCTATAACGTGCGCGCGGCGCTCATCGTGGCCCTCACGATCCCGCTCTCGCTCCTGTTCGCCTTCGTGTTCATGGATCTGCGCGGCGTGCCGTCGAATCTGCTCTCGCTCGGCGCGATCGACTTCGGGATCATCGTCGACGGCGCCGTCATCATGGCCGAGAACATCCTGCGCCGCTTGAGCGAGCGAAAGCCCGCCGGAGTCCAGGTCGTCCGTGAGGTGCAAACGGCCGCCGTCGAGGTCGCGCGGCCGCTGACCTTCGCCGTCCTGATCATCATGACGGTCTACGTGCCGATCCTCACGTTCCAGCGCATCGAGGGCAAGCTCTTCCGGCCGATGGCCCTGACGATCTCGCTGGCGGTCATCGGCTCGCTGCTGCTCACCTTGACGGTCATCCCGGTGCTCTCAAGCCTCGTCTTCCGGCGTCCGCCGGCCGGGCGCGAGAGCCCGCTGCTGCGCGTACTGCGCCGGCCTTATCAGGCGGCGCTCCGCTGGTGCCTGCGCCGGCCGCTCGTGCCGGTCCTCTGCGCGGGCGGCGGCCTCGTGGTCGCGATATTCGTCTTCACGCTCCTCGGCAAGGAATTCCTGCCCGAGCTGGACGAGGGTGACCTCTGGGTTCGCGCCCAGTTCCCGACCGGCATCTCGGTCGAAGGCGTTCGTCCCTATACGCGCGAGATTCGCGAGCGGCTGCTGAGATTTCCCGAGGTCCGGGTGATCGTCTCGCAGCTCGGCGCGCCGGACGACGGCACCGATCCCGAGGGACCCGACAACGTCGAGTTCTACGTGGGCCTGAAGCCGCGCGAGGAGTGGGCCGACCCGGACAAGGACAAGCTCATCGAGTCGATGCGGGCGGCGCTGGCGGACATGCCGGGGTTCACCACGAACTTCTCTCAGCCGATCAAGGACAATGTCGACGAGGCGCTGGCCGGCGTCAAGGGCGAGCTGGCCATCAAGCTCTACGGCCCCGACATCTTCGTCATGGACGCCGCGGCGCGCGAGATCGTGAAGGTGCTCCGGGACGTCCAGGGCGTGACCGACCTCGACTGGGACCACCTGGCCGGTCTGCCGCAGCTTCAGATCATCGTGGACCGCTCGGCGGCCGCGCGGTACGGCATCAACGTCCAGGACATCCAGGACGTGATCGAGGCGGCCACCAAGGGCCGGGTGGTCACCCAGCTCTACGAGGGCGAGCGCCGGTTCGACGTCGCGGTGCGGCTCGTTCAGGACGGCGATCCGATCGCCGGCCTGCACAACCTCACCATCAGCGCGCCCAGCGGTGAGCGCATCCCGGTCACGCAGCTGGCGGAGTTCGTCAAGACGGACGGCGTAGCCGAGATCCTGCGCGAGGGCAACGTCCGGCGGCTGGCCGTCAAGTGGAGCGTGCGGGAGCGCGACATGGGCGGGCTGGTGGTCGAGGCGATGCAGAAGGTCGCCGCGAGCGTGCGCCTGCCCGAAGGCTACCGGATGGTGTGGAGCGGCCGGTTCGAGGACCAGCAGCGGGCGCTGGCGCGGCTCTACATCATCGTGCCGCTCGTGCTGTTCATCATCTTCGTGCTGCTGTTCGGCGCCTTCCAGTCGGTCGGCGACACCTTGCTGATCATGCTGAACCTGCCGTTCGCCCTGATCGGCGGCACGCTGGCGCTCTACTTCTGGCGGAGCAACTTCAACATCTCGGCCGCCGTCGGCTACATCGCGGTCTTCGGCGTGAGCGTTCTGAACGGCGTGGTCCTGCTCTCGTCGATCCGGCGGGCGCGCGAGGAGGGCCTTTCGTCGGGCGAGGCGATCACCCGCGGCTGTGCGATCCGATTCCGGCCGATCGTCGTGTCGGCGGTCGTGGCAGTGATCGGCTTCCTGCCGGCGGCGCTCTCGCAGGGGATCGGCGCCGAGATCCAGCGCCCGCTGGCGCGGGTCGTCATCGGCGGGCTCATCTCGTCCACGGCGCTCACCCTGCTCGTGCTTCCCGCGATCTGCGCGCTCTTCAGCGGGCGCGAGACCGATCTCGAGCCGCCGGCGGCGGCTCCGGAGCCGGGCGCGTGAGACCTCGAGCCGCGAGGATCCGCCGGTTCTTGACGTTTCTGCTGCTTGCCAAGCAATACCAGATCACGGTCGATCCCGTGCGGCTACGCGCCTACAACCTCACCCTCAAGCAGGTGTTCGACGCCGTGAGCGCCAACAACGCCAACGCGGGCGGGAGCTACATCCGCGACGGGCAGTACGCGCTCATGGTGCGCGGCATCGGCCTCGTCCAGAGCCTCGGCGACCTCGAGAACATCGTGGTCGCGGCGCAAAAAGGGACTCCGGTTCGCGTCCGCGACATCGGGCAGGTGGGGATCGGCCACGCCATCCGCTTCGGGGTGCTGGGCCGCGACCACGAGGACGACCTCGTGCAGGGCATCGTGCTCATGCGCAAGGGCGAGAACCCGGCGCCGTGATCGACGGCGTCAAGAAGAAGCTCGACGAGATCCGGCCCCTGCTCCCGGCCGGCGTGGAGCTCCAGCCCTATTACAGCCGCGACCACTTGGTGAAGACGACGGTGAATACCGTCATGAAGAACCTCGTGGAGGGCGCTCTGCTCGTGACCATTCTGCTCTCGCTCTTTCTCTATAACATGCGGGCAGCACTCATCGTCGCCGTCATCATCCCGCTCTCGCTCCTGTTCGCCTTCGTCTTCATGGATCTGCGCGGCATTCCGGCCAACTTGCTGTCCCTCGGCGCCATCGACTTCGGGATCATCGTGGATGGCGCCGTCATCATGACGGAAAACATCATGCGCCATCTCAGTGCGCGCAGGGTGAGGGGACAGCAGGCCATTCGCGAGGTGCAGCACGCGGCCCTGGAGGTGGCGCGGCCGCTCACCTTCGGCGTCTTGATCATCATGACGGTCTACGTGCCGATCCTCACGTTCCAGCGCATCGAAGGCAAGCTCTTTCGGCCGATGGCGGTCACGATCGCGCTGGCGGTGATCGGCGCGCTCGCGCTGACTCTCACGCTGATCCCCGTCCTCGCCACCTTTCTGTTCCGCCGGCCGCCGGGAGAGCGCGAGAGCCCGCTCCTCAGATGGCTCCGGCGGCCGTACGCGTGGTTGCTCGCCGGGTGCGTGCGTCGGCCGCTCCTCCCGGTGGCGGGTGCGGCGGCCTTACTCGTACTCTCCTGCTTCGCCTTCATGGTTCTCGGCAAGGAGTTCTTGCCCGAGCTGGACAAGGGCGACCTGTGGCTTCGCGTGAAGTTCCCGGTTTGGGGACCGCGCTCCTGATCATGCTGAACCTGCCGTTCGCGCTGATCGGCGGCACCCTGGCGCTCTACTTCTGGCGGACGAATTTCAATATCTCGGCGGCCGTAGGCTACATCGCGGTCTTCGGCGTCAGCGTCCTGAACGGGGTTGTCCTCGTCACGTCGATCCGGCAGGCGCGGTCCGAAGGGCTCTTGCTCCGCGAGGCGATCCTCACGGGGTGCGAGATCCGGTTCCGGGCGATCGTCGTCTCGGCCATCGTCGCGGTGATCGGCTTTTTGCCGGCGGCGCTCTCGCACGGAATCGGCTCGGAGATCCAGCGCCCCCTGGCCCGGGTCGTGATCGGCGGGCTCGTCTCGTCGACGGCGCTGACCCTGCTCGTCCTGCCCGCCGTCTGCGCCGGGATGGGGCTGTCGCGAGCCGAGCCGGTGGCGGACGACGGCGCCCCGGCGGCCGGCGACTGAGCGTCGTGTCCGTCGGACTCAGCCGAGCCCGTAAAGCCGCGCGCAGTTGTCCCAGAGAATCTTGCGCTTGGTCGCCTCGCTCACGCCCTCGAGGCCGAGGAACGTCTCCACCGCGCGCGGATAGGCCGAGTCGTCGTGCGGCCAGTCCGTCGAGATGACGATGTTGTCGTCGCCCATCGCCGGGAGGGCGTGGCGCACCACGTCCTCGTCCGGATCGACCGAGACCCAGCAGTTGCGGCGGAAGTACTCGCTCGGGCGCATGGTCAGGTGACACCGCTCGTCGTCGCCGAACTTCTCGACCCGCTCGTCGAGCGTCCAGAGCCACCACGGGACCCAGCTGCAGCTGCCCTCGAGGAACGCCGCCTTGAGATGGGGGAAGCGCTCGAAGACGCCGCCGGTCAGCAGGCTGCCGAGGGCCATCATCTGCTCGAGCGGATGCGCGACCGCGTGCGCCATCACGAAGTTGTCCATGAAGCGCCGGCCGAGGTGCTCCTGGTAGGCCATCTGGATGCCGTGAAAGGCCACGGGCACGCCGAGGCGCTCGGCCTCGGCCCAGAGCGGCTCGTAGGCCGCGTCGTACCAGGCGCGGCCGTTCACCGGATGGTTCGAGAGCACGACCGCGACCGCCCCCAGCTCGCGCACGCTGCGCCGCGCCTCTTCGACGGCGAGCTTCGGGTCGTGCAGCGGCAGGATCGCCGCCGGCTTCAGGCGCGCGCGGTCGGTCGCGCAGAACTCGGAGAGCCAGTTGTTGAACGCGCGACAGATCGCCGCGGAGAGATCGGGGTCGAGCCCGTCCAGGCCGATCAGATGCGCGCCGCGCGTGCGGAAGACGATGGCGAGGTCGATGCCCTCGCGGTCCATCGCCTTGAGCATCGCGTGCGGATCGTCACCCGGAAGATCCTCGGCCGGGTCCTTGTATCGGCCCGTCGCCAGGTGCCGGGCGCGTGCCTTCTCCCGGCGGATGCGTCCCAGCCGCCGGCGCTCCGGGCGGTCGAAGAAGGCGGGGAAGACCTTGCCCTCGAACTGCCAGCCGTTGCTGTGCGAGCCGTCGATCGCCGCGAAGCGGGGCGCACGGTCTCGGAACCGGGGCTCCAGGTATCGATCCCAGAGATCGTGGGGCTCGTCCACGTGGATGTCGCTGTCCATCACCTTGAAGCCGCCCTTGGCCATGGGGCCCTCCTGTCGCGTGGCGCTGACGTGCCACGCTAGTGCCCGGGGGGGATGGTCGTCAAGAGGAGCCCCGGTCGAGGCCCTAGCTCTTCTTCAGCGCTTCGATCCGATCGCCGGTGGCCGGATGCGTGGCGAAGAAGCCGCCACCGCTGGCGCCCTCGGTCTGCATGAGCCACGTGAGCGTGTTGATCATGACGTCCTTGGAGTATCCGGCCCTCTGGAGGATTTCGGCGCCGTGACGGTCCGCCTCGTACTCTTCCTTGCGGCTGTAGGACCGCGCGATCAGCTGGCCGGCGATCGGCGTGATCGCGCCGCTGCCTGGAATGATCTGGTCGAGCAAGACCGCGCCGATCTGGAGCCCGGCGCCGAGCCGCTGGGCCTTGGCGACGTGACCGAGATCGTCGTGGGCGAGTTCGTGGGCCAGGACGCCGCGCATCTGGTCGTCGTTCGCCTTCTCCAGGAGACCCGTCGTCACGTAGAACTCGCCGCCTCCGGCGCTGGCCGCGTTGATGTGAGGATCGTCCATGATCCCGACCTTGACCTGGTTCGCCTGGAGCGGCCTGTTCATCTTGGCCATGAGGGGGAGCATCACGCGCTGGAGCCGTTCGACGACGGCGGGATCGACCTGTCTGTTCGAGGGAGTCGGCTGGCCGGCGCTGCGCTGCGGCTGTGGCTCCGGCTGGCCGCGATCGGCCTGACCCGACGTCTGCACCGCGCAGCCGGCCGCCAGCATCATGATCACGAGAGTCTTGAGCAATTTCATTTCAAAGAGGCACATCGAAGCCGCTCCCGAAATCGACCCGAGCGTCCCGCTCGCGCGCGAGCAGGAGGAGCGGCTGTACACACATCTCGGCCGCGCGAAGTACTGGGAGCGCGAGCCGAGAGCGCCCGAAGGACAAGCCAATGGCAAGCGTTGAGGTCGGAGGAAGTGACCGCCTCCCGTCTTTACTCCGCCAGCCAGGTGAGCGAGGATTGCGCCCACCATGCTTGGCTGGCGCGCTCGAATCGGCGTGCTCGTGCCGCCCGGGAATCCGACGGTCGAGCCGGAGCTCTATCGCATGGCCCCGGCCGGCGTCTCGATCCACTTCGCCCGCCTCGATGCCAGCGCGTCGACCAGCGCGCCGGGGGCCCACGGCGGGATGGAGGATCGGACTCGCGCCTACGTCGACTCCTTGCCGGCCGTCGCCGGGCCGCTGGCCGCCGTGGCCCCGGCGGTCGTCGTCCTCGCGTTCACCGCCGCGAGCTATACGAATGGGTTTGCCCGGGAGCAAGTCCTCGCCGATCGCATCGCGTCGCTGACGGGAACGCGCGCGCTCACGGCGGCTCAGGCGATCCTCGCCGCGCTCGAGCATCTCGGCGTCAAGCGGCTCGCCCTCGGCACGCCCTATCCCGAGTCGATCAGCGCGCTCGGCCGCGCGTACTGGGAAGCGGCCGGGCTGCAGGTCGTCGGCTACGCGAGGCTGGCCGGCGTCGAGAACATCTACGACGAGAGCGAGGAGCGCGCCTACCGCCTGGCCCGTCAGGCCGACGCGCCGAACGCCGACGCCGTGCTGCTGAGCGGCACGGGGCTGCCGACGGTCGGCGTGCTGGAATTGCTCGAGCGCGATCTCGGCAAGCCGGTCATCTCGTCCAACCAGGCTTCGCTGTGGCGGGCGCTGCGCCTGGCCGGTGTCCGCGAGCCGGTCGCCGGGTTCGGCCGGCTCCTGACGGCCAGCTAGCAAATCCGGGAGGCGGCGCGCACATGCAGTGTGCCCGCCGTCAAAGAGCCGCATCGGATCCGGACAGAACCGTTCGGCCGCGGGCCGCGACGGTGGGCGTCCACCGCATCGCGCCCGCGCTCCGTCACGGTTCTTTGCTTGGTGAAAGGGTGCGCTAGGACCCGCCGGTGAGCCGCGCGGCGAGCGCCGCGAGCTCGCGGGCGTCGACGTCGGAGACCAGCGCGTAGCCGAGCTGGCCGCGGCGCCAGACGATCACGTTGAAGCCGCGGTCGGCCGCGATCGACGCGTCGACGCCGTCGAGGCGCGTGAGGCCCCGCGACGGCCACGGCAGGTCGTCGGCGCGGAACACGAGCAGCGAGATCGGGTGGAGCCGGCGCGCGTAGACGAACACCGCGGCCTTCCGGTCGCGGAAGTAGCCGAGGCTGCCGCCCTTCAGCGGAAAGTCGGCGTCGCCTTCGAAGGTGACCACCGGCGCGAAATCCAGTCGACCGGCGAACCACGGCTTGACCTGGTGCAGGCCGCCCCTCTCGACGTCGAGCGACCGCGGGCTGGCCAGCAGACGCAGATGGTCGTTCACCGCCTCGGCCACCATCGCGGTCTGCTCGCGCGCCGCGCGCGACGCCGCGCGCTCGTAGTAGACGAGCGGCGCCGCAACGAGAACCACCGCGGTCGCGGCCAGCGCCGGCGCCAGCGACGCTCGCCAGCGGCTCCACCACGAGCGCGGGGAGGACGGCTGGACCCACCGGGCGGCGAGCCGACGCTTGAGCGCGAGCGAGGCGGGGTGCTGGGGCAGGCGCTGCTCGAGCAGCCGCGTGAGCTCCTGCTCGACGGTGTCGGCCCGGATGCAGTCGGAACAGCCGTCGAGGTGAGCGCGCACGGCGTTCTGCGCCTCGGGCCGCAGACGGCCCTCCTGATAGTCGAGCAGGTGCAGCCGGACTTCGTCGCACCTCATCCGTCGCTCACCGCGCGTAGTCCTTGAGCTTGTGGCGCAGGGTCGCGCGGGCGCGCGCGAGCCTCGACTTCACCGTGCCGACGGCGCAGCCGACCACGTCGGCCACCTCCACCTCCGTCAGGCCTTCCAGATCCAGCAGGATCACCGTGCGCGATTCCTCCGAGAGCGTCATCAGCGCGGCCTCGATCTCCTCGGCGACGACCTTGCGCAGGCGATCGAGCTCGACGTCGCCCAGGAGCCAGTCGGAGGGCGCCATGCCCTCCGCCTCCGCCGCGACCGTGTCGAGCCCGCCCACCGTCGGGTCGTTGCGGCGGCGCCGGTACGAGCTCAAGAACGTGTTCCGCAAGATGCGGAACAGCCAGGCTTTCAAGTTCGTGCCCGGCGTGAACTGGTGCTCGGCCCGGAGCGCCCTCGCGTAGGTCTCCTGCACCAGGTCCTCGGCATCCGTCTCGTTGCCGGTGAGATAGCGCGCCAGGTTGTGCAGGACGTCGACGTAGGCCAACGCCTGGTTCGCCAGGGTGCTCACGCCGCCCGTCTCCCGCTCGCCACGCGTCCACGATAGCACCGGGATGAAGGCCTCTCGTAGCCCGCAACGCGCGAGGCGGCGAATCGTTCCCCGGGAACGGTCGGACCGCCCCCGCGTTGGCAGGGGTGAGGACATCGGAGGAGGGTGCGATGAAGAAGGCGACGGCGGTCTCGATCGGGCTCGCGCTGGCCGCGTTGGCGGTTCAGGCGCGAGGAGCCAGCACGGTGGCGGTTGGGATTAAGGAGTTCAAGTTCGCGCCGGCGGCGCTCGAGGTCCCGCGGGGGACGACGGTCACGTGGGTCAATCACGACGAGGAGACCCACACGATCACGTCCACGACCGGCGCGTTCGCCTCGCGCGGTCTCGGCAACGACGAGACGTTCGCGCAGACGTTCACCCGACCGGGCGCGTACGAGTACTTCTGCGCGCTCCACCCGAAGATGCGCGCGACCGTGATCGTGAAGTAGCGCGCTCGACCAATCTCACGGCGCGCCCGGCGCGCGTGGAGGGGCACATGGATCGACTCGATCGTCGCGGCTTCCTGCAGTGCATGGCGTGGACGGGCTCGGCGCTCGTCTGGACCTCGACCGGGGGCGTGCTGTCCTCGCGGATGATCCGCCCGGCGGAGGCGGCGGACCCGGCGCCCGGCGGCTTCAGCTTCGTGCAGATCAGCGACACGCACATCGGCTTCAAGGGCCAGGCCAACGGCGACGCTGCGGCGACGCTCCAGCAGCTGCTCGATCGCGTCAACGCGCTGCGCCCGGCGCCGGCCTTCGTCCTGCACACGGGCGACCAGACGCACGGCCAGAAGCCCGGCGCCTTCGACACGCTCGCGGAGATGCTCAAGTCGGTGAAGACCGAGCGCATATTCTACGTGCCCGGCGAGCACGACGTCTTCCTCGACGGCGGCAAGGAATATCTGGCCCGCTACGGGAAGGGCACGGTGGGCGAGCGCGGCTGGCAGAGCTTCGACTACAAGGGTACGCACTTCGTCGGGCTCGTCAACGTGCTCAAATACAAGGGCGAGGGTATCGGCGCGCTCGGTCAGGATCAGATCGAGTGGCTCGAGAAGGACCTGGCGCCGCTCTCGGCCAGCACGCCGATCGTCGTCTTCGCGCACGTCCCACTGTGGGCGGTCTATCCGCAGTGGGGCTGGGTCACCGAGGACGCGGAGCGGGCGCTGGCCGGTCTGAGGCGCTTCGGCTCCGTCACCGTGCTCAACGGCCACATCCACCAGGTGATGACGAAGGTCGAGGGCACCGTGCGGTTCCACACCGCGATGTCGACGGCGTTTCCCCAGCCCGCACCGGGCGCCGCACCGTCCCCCGGACCGATGAAGATCCCGGAGACGGAGGCGCGGCGCATGATCGGCGTGACGCAGGCGACGCTCGTCCAGGGAACCGAGCCGCTGGCCATCGTCGACTCGACCCTGGGCTGAGCCTCAGCCTCAGACCATCGGCTCGGGCCGCAGGGCCCAGACCCGCAGGACGTCGGTCGGGTTCGCGGGCCGCCGCGCGCGCAGGCGCCGCGCGATCGCGGACATCCACACCGCCGGGCGGTGTCGGCGTGGCAGCGGCATCACCACGAGATCGGCGTTGAAGCACGCTTTGACGCCGATCTCGACAGCGCGATCGCCGAAGACCACCGACGTTTCGACCGGAACGCCGTCGAGGCTGCCGTTCGTTCGACCGGCACCACAATCCGTTTCGCCATTAACTTCTCCATCGTCGAGTTTCGAGACCAGCCGTTCGGCTGGAGTCACATCACGCTCTGCTGTCCAGAGGGCAGTGAGTGTGCCAATCGGTGAGCATCGGGCCCCAACCGGCAATCGGCCTTTTTGCGGCTTTCGTGAGCGGCGGTATCATTTCGCACTCGCCATGCTCGGAGCGCGGACCGTACGCGTGTTGACGGCTGTCATCTTCGGCGCGACGTTCGGGATCCTGCCGATGCTCCGAAGCTTGCCCGCGACGGTGAGCGCGCAAAGCCTGTCGCCGAGCCTGGCCGGGGACGAACTGCTGCACGTCCTCGGCGACAGCGTCATCGGCGCTCCGGAGTTGGCGGCGCCGACCATGAGAGACCCCGTGAGGCTCGCGCGATGGGAAACCGGCGAGTGGCGGTACCGGATCACGTCCGGCGCGCGGCGCGGCCAGACGGAAGTGGAGAGCCTCGCGCTGATCAGCGTCACGGCGCGCGGCGAGACCTGGAAGCGGACGATCGGCCAGGACTCCACGTTGTACCTGCGCGAGGTGGTCGGGGGCGGTCTCGTTCTCCCGAGCCAGATCACGCACACGCACAAGGCGCTCGTCTACTTCGAGCCGCCGCTCAGCTATCTGATCGCGGGGCTGGGACCGGGCGAGTCGCGGGTCTTCGACGGTCGGATGGACGTTTACAGCGTGAACAATCCGGCGGTCAAGTGGTACACGGGGCGCATACGCGCGACGACCGTGTACGCCGGGGTCTATCGCGTCACGACGCCGGCCGGTGCCTTCCGCGCGGCGCTGATCAAGACGGAGTATCAGATCGACATCCTCGCGGTGGTCGCAGTCCGCGACACCTTGTATACGTTCTACGCCGAGGGCGTAGGCAAGGTCGCGGAGGCCGAGCACCGGAGGATCGCGGCGATGGGGCTCTTCAACACGGACACGCAGATCGGCAAGGTCCTCGTGTCGTACGCTGCGGTCGGTCCTCCGATCAGAGTCGAGGCGCCGTAGGCCGAAGCTCGAGCCGCGGCGCCAGGACCCTTGACGGCGGGTCCGCGCCCAGAGCACGATATCGCGGGGAGAGAGCCATGACCAAGTCCTTGGGCCTGCTGACGGAAGCCATCCTGGAGCGCGATCAGCTGCGCACGACCGACCTCTTTTTCCGGATGGTGAAGCGGGACGGGCAGTCGCTGAGCGACGCGCTGGACGCCGTGACGACGGCCGAGGCGCCGTTCGTACAGGTGCCGAGCCACATCAACGTTCGCGACGGGCAGATCACGCTGATCAACAACGACCACACGGTTCTCGGCCTGCGGACCGCGGCGAGCCTCGCGCCGTATCTGCCCGAGCCGTACCGCATACTGCCGTTCCTGCAGGGGGTCTGGTACATCCCGGCGGGCCTCGATATCTGGAACCAGCTCCTCGGCCGCTACCCCGGCCGGTACGCGACGATGAAGGGCATGAACGTCCCGCCGCCGAGCAACGGACCGGTCGTGTGGCACCAGGAGCAGCAGCCGATCGTGCAGGAAGGTCCGCTCGAGGAGCGGCTGCACGCCCACATGGTGGCGACGATGAGCGGCGACGTGCAGCACTCGTACGGTCTCTTCCTGGGCCTGGCCCAGGACGAGAGCGCGCGAGCTCAGCTCCGCGATCAGATGCTCTTCCTGGGCCTGATCGACCTTCAAGATACCGTGGCCGGGCGCAAGGCGCGGAACACCGGGCACAAGGCCCTGCGGGCCCGTGCGGCGACGGACCTGGCCGACCTCATCGGCTGGGACCGATCGCGCGGCGTCTTCTACATCTGCGTGCCGGACATGGCGGTCGGCCCGCTGTACTACTCGCTCTACGATGCGGCGTGCGTGACGGTGAGCGCCGAGTTCCCGGACTCGGGCAAGGGCCTCACGCAGACGAACACCACGTCGCTCACACCGGCCGAGGTCGAGGAGATGGTGCAGCTCCTCATGGACGCCGACGCGCCGACGATCTGGAATCTGGTCACGACGCACCTGCGCAACGGCAAGTCGCTCAGGAGCCTCGGCGACACCATCCAGGTCGGCGCGGCCGGGCTGATCTTGCGGACGACGGTGCCGCGGCAGTTCACCGACGGTCAGCATCCGTTCGACTATTGCAACGTGGCGAACTACTGGATGCGGACGAGCAACAATCCCTATCAGGCGCGCGTGCTGTACATGATGGCCAACTTCGTGAACGACGTCGCGCGCTCGAACAAGCTCCACACTTCGGTGCTCGAGCGGGAGCGGGTCGGGCTCGACCGGACGGGTCGCTCGCCGCAGGAGCTCTTGCAGGAGCTCGACGAGGCGATCCTGGCGTTCGACGTCGCACGCACCACCGCGCTGGCCGACGCCTATCTCAAGTCCGGCGCGGACCGGGCCGCCTATCTCGGCGCGGTGGCCGTCACGGCCTGCAAGTTCCAGGACGACCCGCACAACCAGAAGATCACGCATTCGACGTTCGAGGAGTACGGCGAGAACTCGACGCATCTGCGAGATCGGCTGCTGCTCGCGTCGGCGCGGCTGCTGGCGGGTTGGCCGAAGATGCCGGGCGAGCGCGACTGCTACGGACGCTTCCTGAAGGAGTGGATTGACAACTAGGGGTCGACCTGGACCCAGCCGGTCACGCGCATCGTCTCGTCGCGGTCTGCCGACCGGCGCTCTTCCTTGCGGCGCTCGACCTCCTGCGTCCGCTCCTGCCGACGACGATCACTCCGGCGGCGGTCGAAGATCACGCGCACGCCGCGGTCGCCGTCAAACGCGAATGCCAGAGAGTTGTAGCGCGCGGGAAGGTCGCGCGACACGATGAACAGGGCCGGACGGCTCGGGGCCACGCCCGAGCGGTACGCGCGGCGCGAGGGGATGAGGACCGTCATCGGCCTAAGAAATGCCATCACGCCGGCTCGGCGACGCGTCGCAGGAGGTCCATCTCGTCGAGCATCCGCCCGAGCCCGAGGACGACGCACGACATCGGGTCCGGGGCGATCTTCACTGGCAGCTGCATCTCCTGGACGAGCAGGCGATCGAAGCCTCGCAGGAGGCTGCCGCCGCCGGTGACGACGATGCCCGAGTCGACCAGGTCCGCGGCCAGCTCGGGCGGAGTCCGCTCGAGGCAGGTGCGGACCGTCTCGACGATGGTCGTGACCGGTTCGCGGAGCGCCTCCCGGATCTCGTCCTCGTTGAGGGTGATCGTCTTCGGGATGCCGTCTGCCAGGTCCCGCCCCTTCACCTCCACCGAGCGCGCGGGCCCCTCGCCCGGGCAGGCGGAGCCGAGCGTCAGCTTGAGATGCTCGGCCTGGCGCTCCCCGATCAGGAGGTTGTAGTGCTTCTTGATGTGCTGCAAGATCGCCTCGTTCATCTCGTCGCCCGCGACCCTGACCGACGTGCAGAAGATGACCCCCCCGAGCGAGATGACCGCGACCTCGGTGGTACCGCCGCCGATGTCCACGATCAGGTTCCCGCCGGGCTCCAGCACCGGTAACCCCGCTCCGATCGCCGCCGCCACCGGCTCCTCGACCAGGTAGACCTCGCGGGCGCCCGCCTGGAGCGCGGAATCCCGGACGGCACGCCGCTCGACCTGGGTGATTCCCGCCGGGACCCCGATTACGACCTGAGGCTTGAGGACGGTTCGGAGCCAGCGCTGGGTCCGGGTGATGAAGTAGCTCAGCATCCGCTCGGTCATCTCGAAGTCAGCGATGACCCCGTTCTTGAGCGGCTGGATGACCCGGATCTCCGGGGGTGTGCGCCCGATCATCGCCTTGGCTTCGTTGCCTACCGCGAGGACCGAGTGGTCGCCCACGTGGATCGAGACGATCGAGGGCTCGTTGAGGGCGATGCCCTCGCCCCGGACGAACACCAGCGTGTTCGACGTGCCCAGGTCGATCGCGAGGTCCCTCGAGAACTTGTGTAAGAACATCAGGCCCCTCTCGGTAATAGTCGCGAGAACTCGGCAGATTCAGCCACCAGGGTAGTGGCGGCGCCTCGGCAACCGGAAGAAATTTCTGCTGGCGAGCCCACTAGCTAGCAGTCGCGCGGACGGCGTCGATGAACTGGGGTCCGGTGAACGGCTTGTAGAGGAGGGCCGCCCCGGCGGCGCGGAGTGCCTTGTCGGCCGCTTCGCCGACGGGACCGGCGGTGATGAAGATGAACCGGTGGCCGACCGCGGTGCCGCGGGCCGCGACCTGCCCAAGGAGCTCGAGCCAGTCGACCCCGTCCAGGTTGAAGTCGGCGACGACCAGATCGATCCCGTCGCGGAGGTGCTGGCGGGCCTCGTCGGCGCGGGCGACGGTGAGGGCCGTGCAGCCCGTCGGTTCGAGGTGCTCGAGCAGGATCTTCTGCACGGCCTGGTCGTGCTCGACGATGAGGATCCGCTTGCCGTTGAGGTTGACCGACGGCCCGGCCTCGTGGGGGGCGGACCCGGCGGCGCCGCCGACGGGCAGATCGATCGTGAACGTCGCGCCGTGGCCCGGCCGGCTGTCGGCGGTGATGTGGCCGCCGTGCTCGCGGATGATCCCGTAGGAGATGCTGAGCCCGAGCCCGGTGCCCGCCGAGCCCTTGGTCGTGACGAAGGGGTCGAAGATCTTGGGCAGGACGTCGGCGGGAATCCCGGGACCGGTGTCCTCGAGAGAGATCCGGACGCGGTCCGTGCCGAGCGCCCGGGTGGTGACTTTCAGGCCGCGTTGCCCTTCCGGCATCTCGGCCATCGCCTGCTTGGCGTTCGTCACGAGGTTGACGAGCACTTGCTGGAGCTGGTTGCCGTCCGCCCACACCGGGGGCAGACCGGGTTCCATGTCCCGCTCGACCTTCACGCTTTCGATCCGCAGGTCGGCCGCGGTGAGCGCCAGGACCTTGTCGATGAGCTCGTCCAGCATCACGTGGCGACGCTCGAGCGGCATCTGGCGGCCGAAGGTCAGGAGGCCGCGAACGATCGAGCGGGCCGCGTCGGTCGACTCGCGGATCATCTGGGCGTATTCCTTGAGCCCCTCGGGCGCCTGCTGCTCGAGGATGTCGCTCGCGCCGACCAGCACCGTCAGCGGATTGTTGAGCTCGTGGGCGACGCCGGCGACGAGCTCGCCGAGCGCGGATAGCTTCGCGGCCTGGATCATCTGCTGCTGGGCGAGCGTGAGGCGGAGCTTCTGGTCCTCGACGACTTCCTGCAGCCGCTGCGTGGCCTGCTGCGCCTCCTCGAAGAGGCGCGCGTTGTCGACGGCGTAGGCCGTGTAGGTGGCGAGCGCGTTGAGGAACTGCAGATCGGTCTGGCTGAAGACGCCGGTCGTGCCGGGCGCCACTTCCTTCTTCGACAGGTTGACGACGCCGACGATCCGCTCGGCTACGCGCAAGGGCATACAGATGAACGAGCCGCCGCCGTAGCGCGGGTCGCTCGCCTGACCGAAGCGCGGATCCTTCTCGATGTCCTCGACCACCACCGCCTCGCCCATCTCGACGACTTTGCCCGCGATGCCCTCGCCGACCTTAACCTCGACGGGCCCGCGGCCGGTCTCCTGGAGCCCGCGCCCGACGGCGATGCGGAGGGTGCGGCGCTCGCGGTCGAGGAGCATGATCGACCCGATGCCCGCGCTGACCGCGCGCATGGTGCGCTCGAGCACGTGGGAGAGCAGGTCCTCGATGCGCGGGATGCGCGCGGCCATCTCGACCATGTCGTTAAGCGCGCCGAGCTTGAACACGAGATCCTCGAGGCGCTCGGTCGAGGCGCGCAGCTCGACGAGCATGCGTCCGAAGGCCTGCGCGATCTCGGTGATCTCGTTAACCTGACCGAGCCCGGGCACCGCCGCCGACGCGGATTTCTTGCCGGCGGGCGCCGGCGCGGATGCCACGCGCTTCTCGGCGGGGACCATCGCCTGTCCGAGCGCGTGTCCGAGGTCGGCGACCCGCTGCGTGAGCCGGCGGAAGAGGACGTAGCCGAGCAGCGCGATGACGAGGGCGCAGAAAATTCCGATCTGGGCTTCTGTCGATTCAAGCCGCTCGAACCGCCACATGAAGTACACAAAGACCAGCAGCGGCAGGATGGCGGTCAGCGCGAAGATGGTGCTCGCGGCTTCGCGGAGCTTCACTGAACGGTCACCGACTTTCGATCCTCCAAGGCAAGCCCGACGACAGACCTTGTCGCTCTCTTCTAGTGTGCCGGGGGCCGCCGCAGACACAAAGGAGAAAAGGCTCGGGAACGCGGCTCCGAAGCCAGCGGCCGTCCTGATGCCGGCTGAGCTAGATCGAGGACTTACAGCCCGTTAGTCGGCCCAGACGCAGGCGCGTCGCCCCCTTTGCCCGAGCACTTTTTGCGATCGTCACAGGGCGCACGATATCTGGAGCCAGACTCCTGAACCGATCCGGGAATTCCCTTGTCTTGGCTCCGGGACTTTCCCAATTGGCAGTCTAGGACGCCAGCGTCAAGGTGGGAGTCGCCGATCGCATCCTTCGCGTCGGCCAAATGGGGAGTGCCATGTCGTACCGGATCAGCTCATCGTGCTCACGAGCTTACGGTTCGTCTCTCGCTCTGCTCGTCTCGTTCCTCCTCACCACCGTGACCCTCTCGCCGGGAACCGGCACCGCCGGCCCGGGGGCGGGCGCCGGCGCTGGCGCCGGAGGAGTGGGCGCTTCGGCCGGTGGGGTGGGCGCTTCGGCCGGTGTGGGCGGTAGCGGCGGCGGAGTCGGCGCTTCGGCCGGCGGCGTTGGCGTCAGTGGTGCCGCGGGCGTTGGCGGCACCGGGGCGAGCGGCGGCGTGGGCGCTGCGGCCGGCGGGGTGGGCGTCAGCGGTGCGGCGGGCGTTGGCGGCACCGGGGCGAGCGGCGGTGTAGGCGCCGCGGCCGGCGGGGTGGGTGTCAGTGGTGCCGCGGGGGCTGGCGGCACCGGGGCGAGCGGCGGCGTAGGCGCCGCGGCCGGCGGGGTGGGTGTCAGTGGTGCCGCGGGGGTCGGCGGCACCGGGGCGAGCGCCGGCGTGGGCGCTTCAGCCGGCGGTGTGGGCGTCAGTGGTGCTGCTGGGGTTGGGGGTACCGGCGCCAGTGCCGGCGTGGGCGCTTCAGCCGGCGGCGTGGGCGTCAGTGGTGCTGCTGGGGTTGGGGGTACCGGCGCCAGTGCCGGCGTGGGCGCTTCAGCCGGCGGCGTGGGCGTCAGCGGTACTGCGGGCGTCAGCGGCACCGGGGCGAGCGCGGGGGTCGGCGTCGGTTCTGGCGGCGTCGGCGTCGGCGGTAGCGTTGACGTCGACAGCTCCGGAGTCAACGGCGTCAGCGCCGGTGTTGGCACGTCCGCGGTAGGTATCGGTGCTGTGGGCCACACCGGAATCGGCACCGGCGGGGTTGCTGACCCGTCGCAGACTGGTTTCTTCGGGAGCGACCCTGGTCCCGAAGAGATCCCTTCATTCGCGGAGCGCGCGGCCCGGCACGCGGCGAGGGCCGCCGCGGAGGCCGCGCGTCTGGCCGCCATCGCAGCGGACGCGGCGCAGCGAATAGGCGAGCGGCAGGCCGGAAGTCGATCCGAGGTGCAGTTCGACCTTGCCAGCGATGTTGCGGATGCCGCGATGGACTCGGCCCGGACCGCCGCCGACGCGGCGCGTGAGGCGGAACGAGCGGCGGCAGAGGCCGCGCGCATCGCGAACGCCTCGCTTCCCGATCGCGATGTCCTCGCGCGTCGCGAGGCGCTGCGCGCGCGCGACGCGGCTGAGCGCGCTTGGGAGGCCGCCGAGGAGGCGGGCGATCGGCCCGGTGGGCGCGTGTCGGCATCGACCTCGCGCTCGACTGTGTCGTCAGGTCTCTTCCAGAGCGCCTGGCGTGGGATGCGAGCGGAGACGAGCTTCGCTCGCGGCCGATCCCTCTTCGAGGCGGGGAAGTACGAAGAAGCCCGGGAGTCGCTGCGCGAGGCGACCGCCATGTATCCCGACCATGACCAGGCGCGCTCGCTCCTCGCGTGGTCCGAGTACTTCCTCAGCGACTTCAGGGGCGCCATCGTCTCGTTCAAGATCGCACTGCGTCGTCAGCCCACGTGGGCGGGCCTGTACAACGGCCTCGGGTGGAGTCGGTTTCGTCTCAAGCGAAACCATCTGGCGATCGCGGCGTTCCGTCCGGCTCTGGACCGAAATCCGGACTATGTCGATGCCCTGAACGGGCTGGGGTCGGCGCTGTTCGAGCTGCGCCAGTACGGTGCTGCCCTGCCGCCCCTCGAACAGGCGCTACGAGGATCGCAGCCGCTCATCGCCAAGGAACCGGCGGAAGCGCAGATCCTGAGAGCGAAGGTGGGCTCGAGCCTCTACCACGTCGGACGCTACCGCGAAGCTCTCGCGATGTTCATCAGGGCCAGCCTGGCTGCTCCGGATTCACCCGAGCTTCAAGAGGCGATCGGTTGGTGCTACATCCAGCTTGGCCAAAAGCAGCTGGCGCGCGAGGCGTTTCAGCGCGCGTTGCTGCTTGCGCCTGGCAACGAGGCCGTGGTCGAAAGGCTCCGGCGCGCAAGTCGCTGATGGGTAGCCGGGACGCCGAGCATCCCCATCGATGCCGTGAGGGCCATCGGTGGCAGCATGCGGGGCCGACGGCCCTCGTCTGTGAGATCCCTGTCCACGATTCGGAGACCGGGGACCTCACACTCGTCAGCGAAGGGGATTGTCCGGTGTGCTCCGGACGCGAGGACCTGCTCGTCCGGGAGCCCCATTCGCACTACTGCAATACATGCGCGGGCGAGTGGGATCACGAAGGTCGGTGTCTCGACGGTTGGGCCGCCAGCTGTCCCTGGTGCTTCCCGGCACCAGACGCGGCCCCGGCACCCGGGGCCCGACGAGGAGCGCACTTCCATTTCTGCCCTGAATGCGCCAAGAACTGGCAGCACGAGGCCTCATGTGCCGCCCCTCTCCGGGCCGCGTTGCCCGACTGCTCCGGCTGCCGTGGGCTGAGCGCAGATCCAGCGGCTCGAGAACGCGTCGCAAAACCGAGGGCCACATTTTCGCCGTTTCGGCCGCGCGTCTCCCCCACCGAGATCGTCAGTAACGTCCATGGCCTCGTCATGTCGGCCGTGGTACTGACCTCGGTCGCCGTAGCCCTGACGATTCCGATCCTGTTCTGGAGCTTGGCGCCGCCATCGTCCCTGGCCAGGCAACGCTCCGGGCCGCCGTCCACGCCATCGGAAGGGGCTCCGATAGTAGCCGCGCTACCGCCCGAGTCAGGCGCGGGGTCCATCCGGCCGAACGTGCCTC